>Ga0209121_10000134_pt1 | contig 74160 bp, 68 predicted proteins | sample Cruoilmetagenom3_FD_187292 | JGI IMG/M metagenome (GOLD analysis project Ga0209121, IMG submission 187292) | Oil polluted marine microbial communities from Coal Oil Point, Santa Barbara, California, USA - Sample 3 (SPAdes) (version 2) | ecosystem: Environmental > Aquatic > Marine > Oil seeps ...
TACTTTAAGATTATATGTGCTTTTCTCGCCTTCGGCGAGTCCTGTTTTCATCCACCCAGCAGAGCTGGGTGGTATTCAACAGAAATTTTTTTATAAAATACTATTATAATTTCGGGAATTTTTACTTTGCCTCAAAAGCCATTTCTCTGAGTCTTTCGACTCTTTCTTCCATGGGTGGGTGAGTGTTAAAAAGATTGTTCATAGAGCCTTTTAGATTTTTTAAAGGGTTTACAATATACAGATGAGCTGTTGCTTTGTTGGCAACCTCAAGCGGTTCACGATCGGCAGCAAGTTTTTCTAAGGCGTTTGCAAGCCCTTCAGGATAACGGGTAAGCATCGCCCCGCTTGCATCGGCTAAAAATTCACGCTGGCGGGAAAAAGCCAAGCGCATAAGTTGAGCAATTAAGGGGGCAAGGATAGCCATGATGAGACCGACCACCATCAGGATAGCGTTAAATTCTCCTCCGCCTTCGTTTCTTCTTCTTCTCCCACCGCCCCACCAAAAAGACCTTAAGAGCCAATCCGAAAGAAGAGTAACCACTCCAACCATCACAACAGCTAAAGTCGCAAACCTTATGTCATAATTCTTAATGTGACTCATCTCGTGAGCAATAACCCCCTCAAGCTCAACTCTGTTAAGCTTATCCAACAAACCCGTGGTGACCGCGATGGCAGAGTGCTCAGGATCTCGACCGGTAGCAAACGCGTTGGGAGCGGTATCTTCGATGACATACATTTTGGGAGTGAGGGCACCCGCAGCTATTGCCAAACCTTCAATTACATTATAAAGATAAGGAAATTCTTCCTTGTCAACCGGTCTTGCCCGACTCATGGTTAAAACTATCTTGTCACTATAATAATAGCTCGTCCAGCTCATGGCGATGGCAATCCCCAAGGCAACAACCACTCCGCCGTAACCAAACCGGGTAACCTCCCCGAAGATATATCCCAAAAAACCTACAAAGACCACAAATACAGCAATCATGGCCCATGATTTTCTAATGTTGCTTGAAATTTGTTCGTACATATAAAATCACCATTCTGGTTCCTTAGTTTCTTGGCTACGTGGCTACTTGGTTTCTAAGTCGCTATGTTGCTATGTCGCCAATTTCCTTTACCCTCTCAACTTTCTATCAGCCATCTGCTATTTGCTATTTGCCATAAGCTTAATAGCCCGGCCTACGGCCTCGATAGCCAATGGCTCGCTTAACTACCGTTCGCTCGATGGCTGATAGTTCAAACCATAAGCCCTCTGCTATTTGCCATAAGCCACCAGCTTTGTTGACTTTTGACTTTTCCTTTACCCTTCTTTTTCTATCTGCTATTAAAACTCCACCTTAATTGGCTCCCTAGAGGCTTCCTCTATCTCAAAGTAGTCGCGCTCTTTAAAATCAAAAATGGAAGCGACAATATTGCTGGGGAAAGACTGGATTACCGTGTGAAGTTTCATGACTGTATCATTGTAAAACTGACGAGCATAAGCAATTTTACCCTCGGTTCCAGCCAACTCCTCTTGAAGCATCATGAAATTCTGATTCGCTTTAAGCTCCGGATAAGCCTCGGCAACCGCAAAAAGCGATTTTAGAGTCTGGGTAAGCATATTTTCTGCATTTGCTTGTTCCTTAACGTTTCCCGCTTGGATTGCTTGAGCCCTCGCTTTTGTAACTTTCTCAAAAACTTCCTTTTCGTGAGCAGCATAACCCTTAACAGTCTCAATCAAGTTGGGAATCAAATCGTAGCGACGCTTAAGCTGAACATCAATTTGAGCCCAGGCATTGTCTGTTCTGTTCCTTAAAGTAATTAAACGATTGTAAACCGCAATAACGCCAAGAATGACAACTCCTAACAAAATAACGAGAACCATTGATGCAAAACCCATAAGCCTTCCCCTTTCTTTTTAGTTATACGTGTAGTTTTATCATAATTTCGCCAATATGCTTTGTCAATTTTCTCCACTTTAGTTAAAATTGGGGCTCAGGAGGTCAAATGATTATTCCTATTCATGATGAAAATCCTACGCAAACAATTTCCTGGGTAACGATAAGCCTAATTATTGCAAACATCCTTGTTTTTATTTACGAGCTATCCCTCGGGAACACTTTAGATATATTCATGAGAGAATATACAATGATTCCCTACCTGGTTGTTCAATTCCCAAGCGTTGGCACCTACTCAACCATATTTACCTCAATCTTCTTACATGGAAGCTGGATTCACATCATTGGAAATATGCTTTATCTCTGGATTTTTGGCAACAATATTGAGGATATTTTGGGACATGGAAGATTTTTTATCTTTTATCTTTTATGTGGATTAGGGGGAGCCGCAGGGCACATACTTTCCAATCCAAATTCACACATTCCAAGTTTAGGCGCAAGCGGAGCTATTGCCGGAGCACTTGCCGCTTATCTAATTCTTTATCCCTTAGCCTCAATCGATGTCGCGGTCCCCATATTCATTTTCATTAAAATAATTAGGTTGCCCGCAATCATAGTCATTGGTTTCTGGTTTATCCTACAACTTGTAAGCAGCTACACGATAATTACATCACCAACCATACAGTCAAGTGGAGGAGTCGCTTGGTTTGCACATATAGGTGGGTTTATTACCGGCTTTCTTTTAATATTAATTTTTCCTAAAAAACGCAAGCCCAAAAAAAGACGCAAAGCCAACAAGGGCTACTTCTAACTTTCCATTATTTGAATCAAAACCTCTTTCTCGCCCGGCTCACCTATATCAAAAAGAACATCTGCCGCTACATGCCCAAGTAAGCTACCGCACCAGGTCAACCACTTGTTTGTAGCACCAATCACCCATATCTCTCCTTATTTGACTATAACAACAGGCACTCCGACTGAAACTCTGGGGTAAAGATCAATTACATCGCTTGGACGCATCCTTATGCACCCGTGCGAAGCGGCCCTACCTATCGACCAAACTTGAGGGGTGCCATGGATTCTTATGCCGGAAGCAGAAATATTTAAAGCCCTCGGCCCAAGAGGATTCCCCGGCCCCGGCGGTATAAATGGCGGCATATCTTCAGACCACGACTTGTTCGGATTATACCAGGTAGGCTTCATCCTTTTTGCAGTTATTTTGTAATTTCCAAGAGGCGTAGGATGTCTCGGAGACCCTACCGCAACCCCGTAAATTTTTACCACCAATCCCCCTTTGTAAAGATATAACTGTCTCTCGGAAATATCTAAAATCAGCCGAGTGCTGTTAAGTTCAAACGACCATTTTCTGCCGTCTTTATTCCCGGCAACGTCAACAATTTCCACCATTACTTCATGCTCACCATTAGCAAGGGGTGGTGGTTTACACTTAAGCATCATGATTTTTGGGTCAAATTCATAATCCGTCTTTCCGCCATCAACCCAAACATTAATTGAAGAAATTTTATAATTTTCCTCCAAGTTAACCTGGATTATCGGAGCATGCTCTCTTACAACCGAATTCTCGTCCGGGAAAACACTCAATATTTTTGGAGGAGATGCATCAAAGATAACCGGAATTTTTTTGCTCCAAGCATTTCCGGCCTTATCAACTGTTTCTAAAACCAATTCATTTTCTTTCTCAGGCAACCTCCATATATCAAGCACAAAATTTCCGTTGGCATCAACCCCGCCAAACGGCAATTTTTCGCCATTTAAAAAAACAGCCATTTGAATATCGGGTTCGCTTTTACCTTTAAGATTAACTCTAGAGACCGGCGTAGCTACAACTCCATTAAAATTATTGAAAGTTACTTCGGGGGCTATTGTATCAATAACAAAAGACCACTTCAATTTGATCTTTTTAGAAAATAAGCAGCGACACAAAAGATCAACCTCCGCAACGTGCTCTCCTTCAAACAACCTCTGAGAAGAAGAATAAATAAAACCATTTGGGTCTGTGCCCACAGATGGGATAACGTCCTGATCGTCTATTTCAAACCTCACAAGTTCCAAGCTCGTGAAGGGAGCCAAAGTTTTTACAGAGATGGTCGGATTAAAATTGGAAATTACTTTCCCGTCCGAAGGACTAATGTGTATAAAAGAACGCCCCAAGCCGTAAAGAAGCGCCCAAACCAAAACCGATAAAACAGTTATTCCGCCAAGCAAATATATTATTAACTTTTTTCTCTCCATAATACCTCTGCATAATTAAGATTTTAAAACATTATACCCTTTAATAACCACTTGAAAAGCTTTTATCTTCATTTAAGATTATCGTTCTATTCTGAGAGAAGGATTGTTGACCTCAGATGTCGAAATCACAAATTTATATGCATAAATAATTCGGAGGGGGATAACTTTATGGGTATTGAAAAAACAACAACGAGGAAAATTAGGAATGTCGGTATAACCGCACACGGTGGAACAGGAAAAACTTCCCTCAGTGAGGGAATGCTGTTCAATTCCAAAAACATAAGCCGTTTAGGCAAAGTGGATGATGGCTCTACTGTATCCGATTACGACCCCGAGGAAATTAAAAGAAAGATATCAATAAATGCAGCCTTGACGCCGGTGGAATGGGAAGAAAACAAAATTAACTTAATTGACACCCCCGGTTATGCTGATTTTATCAGCGAGGTAAAAGCATCTTTACAAATATCCGACGGAGCAATTATTTTAGTAGATGCACTTATGGGTGTCGAAACCCAAACCGAAATAGTCTGGAAAATGGCTAATGAAAGAAATCTGCCAAGATTGATATTCGTCAACAAAATGGATAAGGAAGATGCCAATTTTGAGAAAGACCTGGAAAGTTTGAAAAGCACATTAGACAACTCGGTAACAGCCGTTCAGCTTCCGCTTGGCACAGACAAAGAATTTAAAGGCGTAATTGACTTGGTTAAAATGAGAGCATTAACCTTCAATAACGGGAAAATAATCGAAGAAGCCATTCCCGAAGAACTTCAACCAACTGTAGAAAAATATCTAAAAATCCTTACCGAGGCAATTGCGGAAACAGACGATGACCTCTTAACCAAATATTTAGAAGAGGAACCCTTAACGCCTGAGGAAATCATTTCGGGCTTAAAAAAAGCTGTAAAGAAGGGTAAAATTATTCCCGTTTTTTGCGGTTCCGCTCTTAAAAATATAGGCATACAACCTCTGCTCGACGCAGTAATTGATTATCTTCCGTCCCCCGATGAAATGCCTGAAGTAAAGGGCAAAAATCCAAAAACCAATGAAGAAGAAGTGCGAAAACCCATTGAGGATGAACCGTTTTGCGCTCTGGTATTTAAGACAATATCAGACCCTTATATCGGCAAACTTAATTTTGTCAGGGTCTACTCGGGGACACTAAAAACCGATAGTCATATATATAACGCAACCAATAAAAACAAAGAAAAGGTTGGTCACTTATTCCAAATGCAGGGGAAAGAACAAAAAGAAATAAAAGAAGCGGGAGCAGGAGATATCGTAGCCATCCCCAAACTTTCCCACACCCATACAGGAGATACTCTTTGCGATGAATCAAGGCCGATTGTTTTAAAGAAAATCGATTTTCCTGAGCCTATTTTCTCAATCGCAATAGATACAAAAAGAAAAGAGGATGAAGAAAAACTCGCCACTTCACTAACAAAACTAGCGGAGGAAGACCCAACGTTTACGATAAGAAGAGATCACGATGTTGGCCAGACAATTATCTCTGGCATGGGGAATGTTCATTTAGAAGTAAAAATAAACAAACTTAAGCAAAAGTTCGGCGTGGAAACAATAAAAGAGGAGCTAAAAATAGCGTATAAAGAGACGATTCGTAAAACATCAAAGGTACAAGGAAAATACAAAAAACAGTCGGGCGGTCACGGTCAATATGGAGATGTATGGATAGAGTTTCGACCTCTTCCCCATAGAGGAGGATTTGAATTCGAAGATAAAATCTTCGGTGGTTCAGTTCCCAGACAATACATTCCCGCCGTCGAAAAGGGGCTTAAAGAAGCCCTTAATGAAGGCATACTGGCCGGTTATCCGGTTGTCGACATAAAAACAATACTTTACGATGGCTCATACCACCCGGTTGACTCATCCGAAATGGCCTTTAAAATAGCAGCCTCGATGGCCTTTAAGAAGGGCTTGCTTGAAGCCAATCCGGTAATTTTAGAACCCATTTTAAACGTCGAGGTCATCGTGCCTGAAAGTGATATGGGAACTATCATGGGAGATTTAAACAGCAAGCGAGGAAAGATTCTTGGCATGGAGCCCATCGGAAACGGCTACGAAAGTGTAAGAGCCCAGGTTCCGGAAGCAGAAATGAAAAGATACGCGGCCGAGCTTCGCTCGATGGCCCATGGACGCGCCACTTTCTCCGTTAAATTCGCCAACTACGAAGAGGCCCCTCATGACATACAGGAAAAAATAATTGCAGAGGCAAGGGCGGAAAAGAAGTAGGTAGTTGCCAGGAAAATAAAAGTAAAAGCTTTCATTGATTTTGGTTTTTTAAATCCCGGGTGGGTTGTTCAAAAGCGACGTATGAGAACACTGTTTTGCTTGACCACTGCTCTTTTTAAGAGTATTTTTCTTGGTTTTTTACACCTCGTGGCTCTCGCTTAGAGCGACTCTGAGCACGCCGTCAAACGAGTGAAACTCGAGTAGCAGCGGCAAATCGCGTGCCCGAAGGGTAAATAGCGATTCCGCTCTGCGAGAGTGAGCGAGTAGGCGCGCGCAAGCAGAGTCTCTGGTGAGAGCCACAAAAAAAGAAGTTCTTGGGCACGCAAGAAAATGAAGGAGAATAAAGTTTCGCACTGTGAGAGTCGAATGAATAGGGAAGCAAACCAGAGCCTAAGGGTAATCCACAAAAAGAAATGAGAATGGATTTTACTTAAAGGAGCTTAAAAACTCTTCTCGAGTTTTAAGCTCCCAGAAAAAACCTCAATCCGGAAAAAACAAAATAAGCCGCAAGCAAGATGAGGAAAATGCCGCAGGCAAAAATCGTACCTCTGTAAACCTTCTCGCCAAAAAATCTCTTCCCCGTTACAACCATGAGTGATACCGCACTATACCAGATTAAATCGGCGAGAATGTGAGCAGTAAAGAAAAAGATGAGGCCCAAAACACCGAACTTTAAAGCCGCCAGAACATAGGCAACCCCAATCGTGGCCCACCAGATGGTCCAATACGGATTTGAGAGACTAACAAAGATTCCCGCCGCAACCGGCCCTATTTTAGTCTTTGAAAAGGAACTTATTTCAAAAGACATGGTTTTTTTGATGGCTCCTCTTAGCATATCCGAACCCATCCACAACAAAAAAAGTCCACCCAAAAAGCCAATTATGCCGACAAACGTGTGATTTGTAAAAATTCCTTTGAAGCCAAGAACTAAGGCTACAACCAAGGCAAGCTCTAATATCGCATGCCCAAGAATAATGAGTGGCCCCGCCCAAAACCCCCTCTGGTGGGACTCGCTTATGGTAACCGTAAGAAGCGGACCGGGAATCATTGCTCCGGAAAAAGCAACCATTAATGATGTAATAAAAATTCCTAACAATTCCATTTCAAATCACATCCACATTATATCTAATTAAAAAAATTCTTTTGCGAGTATTTGGGTCGCAATGAATCCCGAGACATCGAACGAAAGTGAGAAAAAATCTCGACAACAACATTTTGGATACCATCATCGTTTGTATTTTTTATTAAAATTTTGCTCATCTCTTGCCCACTCGAAAAATAAATGTAATAATTCGTTGTTCAAAACAAACATCTAATCTAAAATTATAATGTTTGTAAATTTAAATAAGGATGAATGCATTGATTAAAATTAAACCATTTAAAGGCATTACTTACAATATTAATAAGGTTAATCTGAGCAATGTTACAACCCCTCCCTATGACATAATTTCTCCTGAAGAAAAAGAGAATTTCTACAAAAAAAGCGAGTACAGCATAATTCGTCTTGTCCTTGGTAAAAACGAGCTGAGTGACAATAAATTGAATAATAAGTATAGTCGCGCCGCCAACTACTTAAAAAATTGGTTAGACCGAGAGATTCTAATCCCTTCAAAAAAACCCGGAATCTACATTTACGAACAAGGGTATGAACTAAAAGGTAAGAAAAAGAAGCGCATCGGCTTCATGGCCCTCCTAAAACTCGAGGATTTTGAAAGCGGTAAAGTTTTACCCCACGAAAAAACTTTTCCCAAAGCCAAAATCGACCGCTTTAATTTATTAAGTGCGTGCAAAACTAATTTTAGTCAGGTCTTCTCGTTGTATTCTGACCCGGAAGGAAAGATAGACAGCATCTTAAGAAAATTTTCCAGTGATGAATCAACTCTTAAAGTAACCGACAGCGACAAAGTAAGCCACACCTTACACCCCATCACAGATAAAGAAACCAGCGAGGAAATTGCAAACCTTATGAAAGATAAGACCATATTTATAGCTGACGGTCACCACCGCTACGAAACCGCCCTGAATTATCGAAACGAGATGAGGCAAAAAATTGAAAGCTTTACCGGAGAAGAAGGATTCAATTACGTGATGATGATGTTTGTAAATATGGACGATGAGGGTTTATCTGTTCTGCCGGTTCATCGAGTGATAAAAAACATCCCATCGCCAAATGAAGATGAAATTTTAAAAAAAGCTTCCAACCTCTTTAAAATCAAATCCTTTGAATTTGATAAAGACAGTAAGGAAGAGGTAAAGAACACTTTAAATAAAAAACTATCCGCGGAATTCGGCAAATCTCATACCTTTGGAATGTATCTTGGCACAAACAAATACCATCTGCTCACTTTGAAAGACGAAGATGTAATGAATGAAATGGTTTTAACCGAGCATTCTTCCAACTGGAAAAAATTAGACATAACCATACTTCACGCTTTACTCATCGACAAGATCCTCGACGTAAAAAGCAAGAACTTAATTAAACATGGGTCAATAAAATTTACACCTGACGAAAATGTAGCTCTTGGTCTTGTCGATAAAAAAGACTATCAAATTGCATTATTAGTCAATCAAACCAAGGTCGAAGAGGTGAAGGCCATTGCAAGCAACCGCGAGAAAATGCCACAAAAATCAACTTACTTCTATCCTAAATTGCTTACGGGCATGGTTATAAACAAGCATGACTAACAAAGTGCAGAGTATAGAATATGGAGTATGGATTATAGAAAAAACCAATAAACTACCGCTTGCCCGCAGGCGCGGTAATTAAAAATTAAGAAAGCTTTTATTCAGAGGATAATTCTTTGAATTGAAAGCAACTTAGAATTTTATCTTTTAGGGTTTGGTTTTAAATTTTAAATTTTAAATTTTTCTATATAGTTTTTCTTTTTTATATCTTAGTTCTTCATTTTGACTTACTACCGACTGTAAGGAGGATATTATGGAGTGCACATTTGAAGAAAATAAAAAAAGTTGCCCTTGCACATACGAGCCCTGCAGCAGAAAGGGTAAGTGCTGCGAGTGCGTGGCTTATCATAGAAATAGAGGAGAGCTTCCCGGTTGCTTTTTCCCACCCGAGATTGAGTGCATCTATGATAGATCGATAGAGAGATTTGTTTCGCTCTATAAGTAAACTGGCTGATAGCTTATAGCATATGGCTGATGCCTGCCCGCCTCTGGCGGGGCTTATGACGTATGACAAATGGCTGGTAGTTAAGAATGAAGGGTAACGGGTAGAAAGGAAAGAGAGCTGGCGACATAATAACATAGCGGCTTAGAAACCAAGTAGCCACGTAGCCAAGAAACTAAGGAATCAAAGTAGAGACATGGTTAAAAATTGGGAGCACGGAGCTTGGAGTATGAAAAAACAAATCAACCAACTAGCGAACTACCGACTGGCAGACAGGTACAATAGACACGGAAATTTAAAATGTCTTTAAGAATTTTAAACTTTTTCATTTTTATATATCGTTTTTAACTTTTATTTTTTAATTTTTAATTCGAACTTGCTCCCGACTGTCAACTAACAAACTACCGACTAATATTAGCCGGCACCTCCGCCGCTACCACCGCCACCTCCACCACCGCCGGAGAACCCGCCTCCGCCGCCACTTGCTGAGCTCATGGTGCTTGAGGCAACAGCCGAAACCGAGGCAAAGCTGTTGCTGAGCGACTCCAAACCGCTCAATCCCCCAACACCGCGACTTGATTCAAACCAAGCAGGTCCGGCGTATGTTGCCGCGACCCCCTCGCCCATCGTGGGGATAACGATTTTTAACTGTTCGATTGCCTCTTTTGCCACACCCAAACCAACGGCGTAAACAAGATAGTGCTCCCAAATTACCATGGAGCTCGGAAGCGCCTCTTTTATCTGCGAGAAATGTAATAGAAATTTCCGGAAAGCGGCCCACTGACGAAATTGTAATGCAGCTTTATATGAACGTCTTCTCAGCAGAAACGAAAGGGTGGCTTGCAAAACACCAGAGATAATCGCTATAAAGCCCCACAGAATCTCCCATTTCACTAAGATTAATATGCCAAACACAATTACCGTCACCGAAACAAAAACATTTAATCCAATTGTAGACCCCTTCCTCTCCAAAAACTTCTGTTTTTTAGCATCTGAAACAACCTCCTTTTTCCAGCTGTTAAATGAACTTTGAAAAGAAGAGGGGTGTTTTTTTGCATACTCTTTAATCTCTTCCATGCCAACCTTTTGCCCATCTCCTATCTTATTAAAAAGGAGACTTAAAAGAGTTTTCTCAAATTTTTTCAAGCCCTCCGGAGACTTATCCATCTTCTCAATCGTATAATCATAATCTTCTTTCTTTCTAAAAAGCCCTTTTCTTATAACCATCTCTTCCTTTATTTTCATATAACCGCGTCTGGCTAAATCCATCATGGTTGAAACCATATCCTCTGTATTTACGCTTCCAAAGTGCCATAAATAACCCATTACCGCGGGAGGATAGTCCGCCGGTAACTCGCGATAGTATTCTCCCTCGAAATTAGTCTCGTACTCTTTACCGTACATGAGCCACATAAACAAAAAGAAGATGAGACCCACGAGCGCAACTATAATGGAGGCCACCATACCCATTTGACTTAACTTCTCTCTCCTTTGCAGTTCCCCCTTCGCTTTTTCCCTCGCCTCGTTCGCTTCTTTTGCCCACTTCGCCTCTTCTACCAAAGCATCTTCGAGTATCGGCTCATCAAAATCAATTTCCCCTTGGGGAATCAGTAGGGTAGGAAAAAGTATTCGGCCCTCCACAAAAGTTTCGGGCGGTAAGTTTGCAACCTCATACTTAACCGTCTGACTATCTAAAATGGTCACTTCACCGTACAAGGGACCGTGTCCCCAAGCCCTAATCTCCTCTTTGGATACCCCTTCGGGCAGGTTCACCGTTGCCGCAAAGTTACCAATTCCCTTCTCCCAGCCGGTCCCTATAAACTCCCAGTAAAACTGGGCCAAATCGGAATAAACGTCGATACCGTTACCAACCCTGTACTTTATTGTAAAAGTCCTCTGCTCATCGCTTGCGGAAAAGAACCATTTGGCCGAAATTCCCTCGCCGCTTCTCATAATTTGAGCCGTCCCCGGCTCCGAGGAAGCAGACTCCTCATAAATAACATCTCCCTCCGAAACCAGAAAACTCGTAACATCGTAAAACTTCTCCCTCTCTTTATTATAGAAAGGTAGGTTATATGCGGCCCAACTAAAATCGCCGTCAAAGTCGAAAATTCTGTTCTCAACAACATCGAAAGAACCGTCCGGATTTACCGTCACATCAATATTAACGCTCGGAAAATAATAATCCTTGGCCGAAGCTCCAATCGGAAGGATAAATATAAAGATAAGAATAGAAATTAAAAAATAAATCCTTCTTCCAAAAAACCTTGAAGATACTGACACAAAAATCACCTCATTAACTTCTTCTACATCCATCCAATTTTCCCTACAATTTCGCTGTTCTAAACAAAGGAGGACTTTTTATCCCCTTTATTGAATCCATTTGACAGTTATTTCATTTTAAAGGAATGCAAATGAAGTTTAAAAGAGCAAAAATTATTGTAAACCCGGCTTCAAACCACGGTGAAACCAAAAAGGTCTTCGGTAGAGTTAACGATTTTTTCAAGGGGAAGCTCGACTTCGACTTGGAGTTAACCGAAAAACCTAAACAGGCCATAGAGATGGCCAAAAAACTTCCCGACTACGATCTCGTCATAGCAGTGGGTGGCGACGGAACAATCTTTGAAATAGTTAACGGTTTGGCATTAAGCAATAATCGAGAGACCGCTTTGGGGATTATCCCCACAGGCTCAGGTAACGATTTGGCAAGAATTTTAGGAACGCCAAAAGACATTACAAGAGCGTGCAATGAAATTTTGAACGGCCACACAAAAATGATCGACCTGGGGCTGGTAAATGGCGTATATTACGCAAATTCTCTCGGCATTGGCTTCGACGCTCAAGTGGCTCACACGGCAAATAAGATAAAGGATGAGGTCAAGCGCTCAGGACTTCCTCTCTATTTGACGGCTTTGTTCAAGATACTTTTTAAAAATTATCACCCTTTTAAAATCTCAATAAAAATTGAGGAGGAGGATTTCTTCACGAAAAAGATCGTCCTGATTGTGGCGAATAATGGGATAAGTTATGGTGGGGGCTTTAAAATCACGCCAAAAGCCAGAAACGATGACGGCCTGCTAAATGTTTGTTTGATTGATGAACTTCCGGCCTGGAAAGTCGTCCCCCGATTACCCTTCGTGATAATCGGAAAACATGAGTGGATGAAATGCGCTCATACCTACCGAGCAAAAAAAATTATTGTGAGAGCTGAGGAGGAGGTCCTCCCCGCTCAACTGGATGGGGAATTGATAACGGACAATAACTTTTTAATTGAAATCGTGCCAAGAGCGCTTAAGGTCATCGTATCCAAGGAGGATGGATAATGATGCCAAAATATCTAATCTTTGCTATGGCAAGTTATTTAATCGGGTCCATCCCATTCGCTTACATTTTGGTAAAAAAAATAACCGGGGAGGATATAACGAAGCATGGTACAGGAAACATAGGAGCAATGAATGTAAAAAGAACGACCGGCTCCTGGGGATGGTTCGCGCTCGATGTTCTCCTGGATGGCCACAAGGGAATTATTCCTGTCGTGCTGGCAAAATTTTTCGCGCCAATCGTGGGATTGGACGTCAATTTAACATGTTACGTGGCAATCTTCTTTGCAATTCTGGGGCACAATTATTCAATTTATATGTTACCGATTAAAGGCAGGATAGTGGGAGGGAAAGGGCTAGCCACAGCGGGTGGTGCTATTCTGGCTTATAACTGGACATTCCTCGCTATTGCTCTTTTCATCGCCCTTTTAGTTATATTTGCAACAAAATATCTTCTCGCAGGACAAATTGCGGTAACAATAGCCATGCCGATATATGTATGGTTTATCTCTCCCAAAGATTTCTGGTTCATAGCCCTAATTTGTTTAATTATTTTCGTCAAACACGAACCTAGACTTCCCGGATTGCTTTCAGGTAAGGAACCTAAATGGAATATCAAGGACCATCATCAGGTGAAAGAAGATTAAAAATATATCGAGAACACAAAAGTTAAAGGCGAGGATTATGCCATTTTCCTATCCTTAATAGATTGAATCCTACTCTTACTTCTAAAACCGGAGCCCAAACTATTCAGCTTGCAAGATCGACTATTTACCGCCGCACTTTTTAGCCATCTCTTTAATTATATCACTAGCTGCTAAAACACCTACAGGTCTATGCAAAGGGGGCTCGCTCATAATGACCAGGTGATGGATGTGTTTCTCCTGCATAATGGCAACAGCTTCAGAAACAAGCGCGTCGGGATTAACAATAATGGCACTGCCTCCCAGCACGTCTTCAGCAGTCACCTTATCGACATTTTTTCCATAAGCCTTCAATAAACCCAGGTCTGAGATGACACCACAAGCCTCACCGACTTCATCTACCACAACGACGCAGTGAACATCGTTTTCAGCCATCGTTTGAGCTATCTCGGAAACAAGTGCTTCAACATCGCAAGTAACAACGCCCCTATGCATGAGATCCCTCGCTAATAAACTTTCCATTTTTCCCATCCCCTTTAAAAAATATCAGGTTTATATGATTATTCTATCTTTAAAAAAATAAAATGTCATTAACATAACGGCGCCATAACATACCAAATTTCTGAGAATCAAAATAATATTATCTTAATAACTCTTAGAGACGGCCACTTTGTGAAGCTTTTCCCCATTTCCACAGTTTTATCCACAACATATTGAGGATAAAATCTAAAAATCACTATATATCGTACGTTGCTCGTAAGTGACTTTCTAGTAAATAAATGCACAAAAGTAATATTATTAGCAATGGACCCGGAATATAAATACAAAGCATATAACTTCCTAATAGATAATTCCAAGACCTACCGGTTCTTAAATATCAGTAGCCGAAATATAGGACCAAGAACGACCGGCAACCGCTCCCGGCTATTTACTCCCAACCTTATCTATTCTCACTGCACATACCTTAAACTCGGGAATCTTTGATACCGGATCGAGTGCGGGGTTGGTGAGCATATTTATTGGAGATTCCTTGAAGTGGAAGGGCACAAATATGGTCCCCTTGGGTATGTGTGAAGTTATACGTGCTTTAACTTTTACTTTTCCTCGGCGCGAGGAAAGTTCGACCCAATCATTATCTTTTATTTTAAGTTTTTTAGCATCTACAAAATTTATCTCAACTCTGGCTTCCTTGCAAACCTCATTAAGACCCATGGAACGCCTGGTCATCGTGCCGGTGTGAAAGTGATACAGAAGTCTTCCTGTGATTAGGATAAACGGATAATCTTTATCGGGCTGCTCAGCAGGTGCTTTGTATTCAACGGCATGAAACTTGCCCAGTCCCCGCGTAAATTTCGCTGTATGAAGAATCGGTGTCCCCTGATGCGTTGCATCCGGACACGGCCACTGAACACTTTCCTCGCTTACCCTTTCAAATATTATTCCACCATAGGTTGGGGTAATACTTGCAATCTCATTGGTAATCTCACCAACCGCAGCGTAATTCATATCATAACCCATGGCCTTCGCCAAATTGGAGATTATCAGCCAATCCGGTCGGGAGTTGCCAACCGGGGCAATGGCCCTTCTTACTCTCTGAACTCTTCTTTCGGTATTTGTAAACGTTCCATCCTTCTCAGCAAAAGTAACTCCCGGCAACACAACGTCGGCAAATTCAGCCGTCTCAGTTAAAAACACATCCTGAACAACCAAAAAATCCAACTTCTTAAAAGCCTCTTTCACGTGGTTTAAATCGGGGTCCGAAAGCATCGGGTTTTCGCCCATAACATACATCGCTTTAACTTCGCCACGCAAAACAGCATCCATCATCTCGGTGGCAACTAACCCGGGCTTTTCTGGAAGCTTTACTCCCCAAACATCTTTACATTTCTTAATAATCCCCAAATCACAGATGTTTTGATATCCGCTCACACAACCGGGAAGTGCCCCCATATCACAAGCACCCTGAACGTTGTTTTGTCCGCGAAGCGGATTTACCCCCGTTCCCGGCCTCCCAATATTTCCGGTAAGCATCGCCAAATTGGCAACGGAGAGAACATTGTCTGTACCCGTAGTATGCTGAGTGATGCCCATGGAATAAAAGATTGCTCCTTTTTCGGCCGAAGCGAATAATCTTGCTGCCTCCCTTAAAGAATCAGCGGGAATACCTGAAATATTCTCAACTTCCTCGGGCGTATATTTTGAAACCGTCTTCTTTAACTCTTTATAATCTTCCGTTCGTTTATCGATAAAATCCTTATCTTCCAAGCCCTCTTCGATTATCACGTTCATAAGCCCGTTTAAGACGGCAACATCGGTTCCCGGTTTTTGTGAAAGCCACATATCAGCATACTCCGTCAGTCGAATCTCTCTGGGATCAATTACGATAAGCTTTACCTCAAAATCGGAGACCGCCCTCTTCATCTCAAGAGCAACTATGGGATGATTTTCGGTGGTATTTGAGCCAATAACAAGAATCACATTGGCCTCGTGTATATCGGCGATAGAATTCGTCATCGCTCCGCTTCCAAATGCTTTGACCAGACCGGCCACGGTTGGAGCGTGTCACAAGCGAGCACAGTGGTCGATATTGTTTGTGCCAATCACCGCCCTCATAAATTTCTGCATCAGATAATTTTCTTCGTTGGTACACTTTGCTGAGGAAAGACCGGCAATCGCGTCAGCGCCGTGTTTTTTCTTTATCTTTGAAAACTTGTCTGCAACAGTTTTAATCGCCTCATCCCAAGAAACTTCAACAAGTTTCCCGTCCTTTCGAACCAACGGAGAAGTAAGCCTGTCGGGATGGTTCACAAAGTCATAACCAAAACGGCCTTTTACACAAGTATTCCCCTTATTCACACCGCTCTCGACATCGGCTGAAACACAAATAATCTCTCCGTTTTTGATTTGGAGTTCCAACTCACACCCACAACCACAATAAGGACAGACTGTCTTAACTTTCTCTGTCTCCCAAACTCGCCCCTTGTATCTGCTCATCTTCTCGGTTAAAGCACCGGTGGGGCAGGTTGATATACACTGTCCGCAAAGTTCACATTTTGTTTCAATAAGTGACTTGTCATAAGGAGTTGTTACTACCGAATCAAAACCTCGATTTGCGAAAGTATACACTTTATTCTGTTGAATCTCTTCACAAATGCGAACGCAGCGACCGCAAAGGATGCACTTGTTTGGGTCTCTTTCAATCAAGGGATTATAGTCTTCTATGGTGTAGATATGTTTTTCACCTTTAAACCGATTCTCTTCTATTCCCAATTCGTAAGCTAAATCTTGAAGTTGACATTGGCCGGCGCTCTCACAAGTCAAGCAACTTAACTCATGATCGGAAAGTAAAAGCTCAACTATCGTTCTCCGTATTTTATAGAGAGGAATGGTATTTGTCCTAACAGCCATTCCATCGCCAACCTTGGTTGCGCAGGCAGGCAAAAAATTCCTCGCCCCCTCAACTTCGACGAGACAAACTCTGCAGGCTCCATAAGACTTGAGCCGCGGATCGTGGCAGAGCGTTGGGATTTTTATTCCATTTTCTTTAGCAACCTCAAGTATGGTTTGACCTGGTTCAGCTTCAATTTTTTCTCCATTTATTGTCAAATTAATTTTAGACATACATGTTTCCCCCGTTTATTTTTCCTTCTTCTTTGCAACTCTCGCCCCAACCTCAATTAAGACACAGTCAATAAAGTCTTTAATAAAATTGGCTATGTCAGATGTAGAGACAATTCCTACAACTTTTCCATCGACCGTAACCGGCAAATATCTTATTTCAAGCTCCTCAAGCAAATGAGCAGCTTTTGTTGCCTCCATCTCAGGAGAAACAGAAACCATGCTCTCATACATAAAATCATTTACTTTGGTCTTTTCAACATTTAAACCGGCACCAACAACCTCAACGCCTATCATCCTATCGGTAATTATTCCAAGAAGTTTTTCGTTGTCGACAACCAAGAGCGAGCCAACCTTTCTTTCTCTCATCATGGTCGCCGCTTCCTTCACCGTAGCGCCGGGGGAAATCGATACAGCGCCCCTGGTCATTATGTCTTTAACTAACATAGGAAACTCCTTTCATTAAAACCTACTTAGCAATATATATAGCATCGAACGGACAGTGCTGCATACAAATGCCACATTTTACACATTTGGTCACATCTATTTCGTGTGGCTGTTTCTTTTCCCCGGTAATCGCTCCCATTGGACAATGTTTCTTACAAACTCCACATCCTCTGCACACATTCTCTTTAATTACATAGGCAATGAGCTCAGAACATACCCCCGCGCGACATCTTCCCTCTTTAACATGCTCCTCAAACTCTTCTTGAAAATACTCAAGCATCGTAAGAATTGGGTTGGGAGCAGTTTGCCCTAAACCACAAAGCGATGCGACCTTAACATCTCGAGCTAATTCTTCTAAAAGAACCAATTCCTTTTCGTCGCTCTCCCCCTTGGTCATCCTTTCAAGCATCTCGAGCATCCGTTTGGTTCCAACCCGACAAGGAACACATTTCCCACAGGATTCCTTCTGGGTAAAAGTCAAAAAGTATTTTGCTAAATCAACTACACAGGAGCTTTCATCCATAACAACCATTCCGCCTGAGCCCACAATGGCTCCCGTTTGAGTCAAGGACTCATAGTCTATTGGCGTATCAAGAAACTCAGTCGGGAGACACCCGCCGGATGGCCCGCCTATTTGAACCGCTTTGAACTTTTTATCGTCCTTTATCCCACCACAAATATCAAATATCACTTTTCTAAGAGTGGTACCCATGGGCACCTCGACCAATCCGCCGTTTTTGACCTTTCCTGTAACCGCAAAAATTTTGGTACCCTTGCTTTTCTCCGTCCCAATGGCAGCAAACTTGTCAGCACCGTTCGTTATTATCCAGGCAATATTTGCAAGCGTTTCAACGTTGTTAATGTTGGTGGGCTTACCCCAAAGCCCGGACTGTGCCGGGAAAGGCGGACGAATCCGAGGCATGCCTCTTTTACCCTCAATTGAAGCCATGAGGGCCGTCTCTTCTCCACAGACGAAAGCCCCGGCTCCTTCCTTCATTTTAATTTCAAAATCAAAAGAGCTGCCAAGAATGTTTTTGCCCAAAAAGCCCTTCTTTTTAGCATGCTCAACCGCAATCTTAAGTCGCTTAACAGCCAAAGGATATTCGGCCCTAACATATATATATCCCTCGGACGCACCAATAGCGTAAGCAGCTATCATCATTCCTTCAAGCACGCTGTGAGGATCGCCCTCCAAGACACTCCTATCCATAAATGCTCCGGGATCTCCTTCATCAGCATTACAAATAACATACTTCACAGCCCCGGGGGCTTTTTGGGCAAAACTCCACTTAAGACCGGTGGGAAATCCTGCCCCACCGCGACCCCTTAAGCCAGAGGCTTTAACTTCTTCAACAACCTCTTCGGGGGACATCTTGTTTAAAACCTTCTCAAGCGCTTTATATCCGCCACTCTCGATATAGTCATCGATTTCTTCGGGATTAATTTGTCCGCAGTTTCTAAGAACTATCCTATTCTGTTTTTGATAAAAGTTTATATCCTTATAAAGAGAAATCTTTTTACCGGTCCGCGAATCTTCATAGAGCAAATCCTCTACAACCTCGCCGCCAATTAAATGCTCCTCGACGATTCGAGACACGTTCTCCGCGGAAACCGTAGGATAAAAAACTCCCTCGGGCTGAATAACAACGATCGGACCCTGCTGACAAAAACCGTGACACCCGGTTTGAACAATATCAATTTCAGAAATTTTCCGCTTTTTAAACTCCTCTTTAAAAGCGGATTTCACTTTTTCAGAGCCACTTAAAACACAGCCGGTCCCCGTACAAATAAAAACCTTGTTTTGCTTTTCTTTAACTTTTACTTTGACCACAATTTTCACCTATTTTAGATAAGAATGACAATAAAGTACTTCATTTCTCAACACTCTGACGGTCTTTACAACATCCATTAATTCTTTATCAAAAGGATTCGCGATAACGGCATCCAAACCAACGGTTGCAAGCATGGCAAGATACGTTCTATCCAGAAGCGGTTTAGTCTCAGCGGGTGCTCCATTTGAAATATTGCTTAATCCGACGACCGTCTTAAGCGGAGGGTCATTTAATTGCCTGAACATCTTTATCGCCTCAATTGCCTCCTGAGCTTGTTCTTGAGCAACGGCGATCGGAAGGATTAACGGATCGAGATAGAGATTTTCCATCGGAACCCCTTTCTCCGCCATCTTCGCCATGATATCAACCGCTATCGCCATCCTTTCATTGGCGTCACGCGGTATCCCTGTTTCAGTCATGGTCAATCCGATGACTTTTGCATTATATTTTGCGGCTAAACCCATCATCGTCTCAAGCCGGTTTGGTTCCCCTGAAGCAGAGTTTATAATTGGCTGTTTCTTGCAAACCTTTAACCCCGCTTCCATGGCTTCAGCATTAGTGGTATCCAAACAAAGTGTTACATCAGCCACCTCTTGAACAGCATTTACAATCCACTCCATCATCTCCGTACCATTTTTGCGAGCCGGTCCTATGTTTATGTCTAAAACGTTCGCTCCGGCCTCAATCTGAGCAACAGCTAAATCCTGAATCGGTTTTGGATCACGATCTTTCATCGCAGAACCGATTACTTTTGAAATAACATTAATTTTCTCACCAATAATTAACATTTAAACCTCCTGTTTTTAATTAAGTTTTTTCTCTTTAGCTCTTGTGTTACGTATAATTTCTCGAGCTTTTTTGGGCGTCAAACGCCCATGCGTTTCGTCATTTATCCTCATAACAGGGGCAAGACTACAAGCTCCCAAACATGCAACCGACCTTAAAGTAAATTGACGATCATGAGTTGTTTCCCCTTCTTCAATGCCTAATTCATCAGCCAACGCTTCCGTTATTCTTTTTGCGCCACTTACATAACAAGCCGTCCCATGACACACAGAAATCACGTTTTTGCCGACCGGAACAAGAGAGAACTGCGAATAAAAAGTGGCTACACCGTAAAGCTGGCTTAATGGAATCCCTGTCGCCTCCGAGACGCAGTCCAAAACATCTTCGGAAAGATAACCGAATTTTTTCTGTATCTCCTGAAGTAGTGGAATGGTTGCTCCAGCATAATTTTTGTACTTTTCAACGATATCTAAAATTTCAGAGTTATTAAATTCTCCACCATTTAATTTTTCACACTTACATAGACACGCCATTCAATCCCTTCTTTCCTAAAATTTAATTTAACTTACAGCTTTTCCAAGTTCTTCCTTAAGAGAATTAATTTTCTCTACAAATATCTTATCCAAATCATAGGACGACTTACCTTCTATGTCAGCCAAACGAACCTTTTGGCTTTCATTTATCCAGCCAATTACGGGAGCATTGGGAATTATGCTCCTTGCTTTCTCCTCCATACATCTCTTCTCGCCCTTTCGAACTTTATTTAACACTAAAAAAATCTTTTCAATGCCTATGTCCTTTGCAAGTTTATTTATGGACTTTGCTGTTTCCAAACTGCGAAGGCCGGGCTCAACCACTATGACGAAGACATCAACCGATTCAGCCGTTCCTCTTCCCAAATGCTCGATGCCCGCCTCCATGTCCATGATGACCACTTCATCGCGTTCCACAAGCAAACTCTTAATCAAACTCCGCAAGAGAGTACTTTCCGGACAGATACAACCGCTTCCACCTTTTTCTACGCCACCTAAGACCAAAAGCTTTATCCCCAAAAGTTCTATTCCCAACTTTTCGGGAAGATCGTCCACTTTAGGATTTATGCGAAAAAAACTGCCCACGGTACCCGGCTTCGCCCCGGTGCGCTCTTCAATCAGCTTCTTCATCTGTGAAATTGGCACAATCTCCTGCTGTATTTTGGAAACACCGGCGATGGCAGAAGCAAGATTAGCATCAGGGTCTGCATCAACCGCTAAAACTTTATAACCCTTGTCTTTATACAGTCTGGCAAGCGCTCCTGCAATGGTCGTCTTTCCGACACCGCCCTTGCCCGTAATTGCTATCTTCATTTAAATCCTCACATTCATTGATATACAACCCGGCCTTACGGCCTTGATAGCTGATGGCCCAAACTATAGACAATCAGCAAATTAAAAAATAAAAGTGAAAAAAGAAAAACTATAGATAAAAATTTAAAATTGAAAACCCAGCCCTAAAGGGCAGCCCTTTAAACCAGCTTTCAAAATCAGCCCTTAAAGCAGCCCCTATCCGTTAGCCAAAAGCTAAAACATAAAGACCAATAACTAATAGCCATCTGCTATATGCCATCAGCCATTAGCCAAAATACTTCTCTCTCAAAGCCGAAGAAAGCTCTGACGTTAATCTGATGCTCTTTTCCGCCAATTCTTCGATCATTGAGCCTGTACCACAATTTGGTGTAATTAAGCTCGCTTCAAGAAGCTTTGTTTTATTTATTCCCTTGTCGACCAGCAACTGGACTTTATCTTCAAACTTATCGAGAATGCCCTCCAAGGTTTCATTCGCTATCGCATCGGGGCTTGGGTAGGTGGATGGGACTATCCCCCAGGCAAGAATTCCACCCCTATCTAAAAATTTATTTAGTTCCTGTGGGTAAAGGGACATGCTTTCAGTATGATCATATGCATCAAAACTTATAATGTTAACGGTAGTTTCCATTAAAAGGCTCCAGTCGGTGCGACCGCAACAATGAACGCCGCAAAGACCATCAACCGCATAAAAACACTCATTTAAATAGGAGATAACCTCTTCTTTATTTAATTTTATATACGACGAACCGTAAGACTGAAGATAGGGTTCATCAAAAAAGATAACCGTTTTAACATCGGGAACCAATTTTTTAAATTCCCTCTCCTGCCATTTTGCCTTCATGGTAAGCGTTTTTATTATGGCGTCCCTTAAAAGGTCGTTGTAAAGAACCGCTTGTTTATTTTGGTCCGTAACGGTTAAGCCAAAACTAATCGGTCCGGTTAACTGGCCCTTGAGCATAACCAAATCACTTGGCAGATGTTTCCTCAATATATCCAACATGGTGTGAAGCCCTCGAGCATAATCAGCAGATATCGCGAAATAATCCAAATCTTCAGCCAGAAATCTATCGTAGAACTTCTCAAGCTCCCAAACCAAATTTTCTCTTGCTTCCAAATGAATTTTCTTCTTTTCTTCATCTATCCTTACCCCAGGCATGCCCTCTGAAATCTGAACACACATACTCTCCTTAAAAGAGAGGTTGGGGAGTTGAGGCCACACCGGAATCTGCGGAGTATTTTTAAGAACCACTTCACAAGCTTTAACTGCATCGATATGTGGCATGCTACCAACGGTCATCGGAAGACAACGAGGTTTAAACTCCATTTACAAAATCCCCCTTTTTCTCAAAGCCGGAAAGGGGCTGACCGTAAGACGTTGCAAACCAACGTCTTTGGAGCTCCCTCCCAAAGCGAGGCCCATAAGCTGACTAAAATACACTATGGGTACACCATATTTAGCATTATATTTCTTTTCAATCTCCTTTTGTCTCATATCAAGATTAGTCTGGCAGAGAGGGCAAGCCACAACAACCATGTCCGCCTCAAGCTTTTTTATCTCCTCCAACAAATCATGACAGAGCTTGACGACAACATCTGTTCTGCTTAACGCAAAACTTACCCCGCAACATTCGGTTTTATAAGGCCAGTCTAAACTTTTGGCTCCTAAGGACTCCATTATGTTATCCATACTCTGTGGATCTTCAACCACGTCAAAATTAGCAACCCCGGGCGGTCTGGTTAGCATACAACCATAATAGCAAACGACCTTAAGTCGTTTTAAAAATTTATTTGTCACTTCCTCTATTTTTTTAAGACCAATTTCTTTGATAAAAAATTCAACTATATTAAAAACTTCAATCCCGTCATCATATTTCTCACCCACAACCTCCTCGGCCCTCACCTTAAGCTCTTCATTCTCCCTCATTTCCTTGATAGCGGTTTTAAGCCGCCATGAACAAGCAATGCACGGTACCAACAATTTCTCAAAACCAGCTTTACGTGCAGAAATTAAAGTATGCAGAGGCAAGGATGTCGCTAAAAGATGTGAGGTGTTGTGAGCAGAAGATGCGCCGCAACAAATCCAGTCGTCGAGCTCTTGCAATTCAATGCCCAATTTATTGCAAACAAAATTTATTGATTCTCCAAACTCTTTTGCGGTTCCATTATAAGAACAACCGGGATATAGACCATATCTCATTTTGACTCCAACTCTTTCACCTTGGCAAAGATTCGTTGTACTTCGTTTACGTTTTTAACTTTATGAGGCAGAAGACCAAACTTACCTTTAAAAAACAAAGGCAACCCCGTCACCACATCCTTCATAATTTGTTTGGTTTTCAGCTTAATTAACATCACCAAACCAATCTCATAAATTCGCCCAAACTTTTCAACTAAGAACAAAAAAGATTCGTTAAAAGCGGCTATTTCCGGTATAGGATTTTTATACTTTTCCCGGCCGCCAATTGTCCTTGCGGCATCGGCCACCTTAACAAAATCGAGGTTTTGAGGACATCGCGTCATACAGGTTTGGCAAGAAAGACAAAACCATATCGATTGATCTTTTAACACTAAATCCTTCTGCCCCAACTGAATAGTCCTAATCAACTGATGCGGCTTGTATCTCATTGCATACGCCGTAGGACAACCAAGCGAGCATTTCTTGCACTGGTAGCACAGGTAAACATCCTCACCACACTCTTCTTTTATCTGTTCCGCAAATGTTTTATTTATCTTTGCTATTTCTCTCATAAAAACCTCTTTAGTCGGTAGTCTGTTTTTAGTCAAATTAAAAAATAAAAATTTATAACGATATAGAAAAATTTAAAATTTAAAACCAAATCACAAAAGATAAACTTCTTAAAATGTTTTTAAAAACTTTTTTAATTTTTATCTATAGTTTTTCGTTTTTCATTCTCCATTTTTCACTTAACTCTACCCCATACCCGTTTTTGCTCTCTGCTCTAACTATATTTTTCCTGGCAGCTGACAGCTGGTGGCTGTTTTTACCCTATACCCTTATACCCGTTACCTTTATTTAGGGTCTGGGCAAAAGGCCCGCCTTCTCAACTATCTCCGGCACAATCTCTTCCCACTCAATAGCCATAATGTGTACGCCCGCCACACCTTTTATCTCTTTAACTTGATCGATAATATCTATACAAATGTTTACGCCTTCTTCTTTAGCTTTTTCTTTTCCGGCAACAGTCATCCGCTCAACAATTTTGTCGGGAACATCCATCCCCGGCACATTGTTCTTCATATATTTAGCCATACCTGCAGATTTCAAAGGAGCAACACCGGCAAGTATGAAAACTTTCTCGTGGAGACCAAGCTCCCGAACCATTTCCATCCACTTTGAAAACTTTTCAACGTTATAAACAACTTGCGTCTGAACAAAGTCAATACCGGCTTTGACTTTTTTTGCAAGACGTAACACTCTGAATTCAAAAGGCTCGGAAAAGGGATTTTCAGCCGCCCCTATAAAGAAGTGAGGCTCTACTTTTATCTCCTCGCCACATTGAAATTTCTTTTCATCCCTCATGTCCTTAACCATCTTAATAAGCTGAATGGAATCCAAATCAAAAACATTTTTTGACTGGGGATGATTGCCAAATTTTTGATGGTCCCCCGTGAGACAGAGAAGATTCTTTACCCCCAAAGCCGAAGCCCCTAAAAGATCACTTTGTATCGCTATCCGATTCCTGTCGCGACAGGTCATTTGAATTATGGGCTCGATACCCCTCGATGCCAACATGCTACCGGCAGCAATTGAAGACATCCGGACAATTGCCGTCTGACAGTCGGTTATGTTAACCGCATCAGCATAGCCTTTTAAAGTTTCAGCCTTCTTATAAACAACTTCAGCACTGACACTTTTGGGGGGACCGAGCTCAGCGGTTACCGCAAAATGTCCCGCACATAAAATTTTCTCAAGATTGCTTCCCGATTTCACAGCTTCATATCCTCCCTTACAATCTTTCTTGGTCCACCGTCACGACCGGTTGACCAATCTTTTGGCGGTAATATCTCAGTTAAATCATCGAGTTTCCCAAGCGTTTTCAACCTATCGTAAATAAGTTGCCAAGCGCAATCTACCTCGGGGTCAACTTCACATTTTCCATCTTGGGAACCGCCACACGGTCCGTTCAAAAGACTCTTGGAGCATCTAACAATGGGACAAATTCCACCGGTTTTATCAAGTACACAATTACCACAAGCTCCACACCGTTCAGACCAAACCCCTTGTTCCTCAGGTAAACCTAAAAAAGTGGTATTGACAGCAGGATACACGATAACTTTCGGGAAACGTTCCACAAGAGTTTGGACGCCAATTCCACAAGCCATCGAGAGAACCGCCTCACAAGCTTCAATTTTATCCTTCAGCTCGTCGACAAATTCCCACTCACACTGACGAAGGGGAGTTTGTTCCAGTATCTCAATTGGCTTATTTTCCTTATTTCTCGCCATCTTTATTGCTGATGAGAGGATGCTTACCTCCTTATCCCCGCCCGCCATACAGACAGCAACACAGGTGCCACATCCGGCGATGAAAATCTTCTTGTGGTCAGCAATCATATCAAGGATCTCTTGCATCGGTTTTCTTTCTCCAACAATCATTCTTCCGCCCTCCCGGCATTGGGTCCCAAACTTTTTAAATCTTCATAAAAAGTAGATAGTGTTCGTGTAAACTTAACCCCATTGGAAGGAGATAGGTAATACATCTGCACTCTTTCTTCTTCAATACTAATTTCTTTCAAAATATTTTTTATATAAGCTAACCTTGCTTCAGCTCTTAAGTTTCCCCTTAAAAATTGACAAGCTTCCTTGTGACAAGCATAAATTACAACACCATCGCCTTCTTCCAATGCCCTCATGATGTGAATGCTTTCAATCTTTCCTGAGCATGGAACCTTTATCATGCGCACGCTCTCCGGATAAACAAACCCAGACTTAATTGCCATATCAGCCGATAGTAATCCAGAGTGCTCACAATAAAAAACGGTTATTTTTGGCTTAAAATCTCTCTTCGTCAACCCGCTTCACCTACCACATCACTTAACTGCCCGATAATTTGAGCATTGGTATAAAGAGGAAGCTCTATGGCCATAACGGGGCATTCACTTGCGCATATCCCACACGATTGGCACGCTATCGGCACCACTTTTGCCGTCCCTTCCTCCTGGTCAATAATTATCGCCCCATGAGGGCACGTTCTAACACAAGTAAGACAGAGAATACACCTATCCGAATTTATTTTTGCGGACGTTAAATCCAGCTCAATTTCTCCTTTTGATAAAAACGAGAGAATCTCTCCCGCCGTACCCCTTGCTTCGGAAAGTGTTTCATCAATATTTTGCGGCAGCCGACATCCCCCAACAAAAAATATCCCCTTTCTGGATGATTTAGTCGGCAAAATCTTGACATTATCCTCTTGAAAAAACCCATTTAAATCAAGGTCTACTGAAAGCAATTTAGCTAACCCTTCAAAACTTTTGCCGGGCATCATCTTCTCGCCTACAACCAATAAATCACTTTCAAAAACCAATTCTTCGTGAGGATAATCTTCATTTATTAAAAGAATTTCAACGGCGTTGTTTAAAAACTTAATTTCCGGTTTTTCAGCGTACTTGAAAAATAAAATACCCGCCTCACGAGCCCTCTTATACAACAACTCTCCCCCGTTGAAGGAAACTTTCAAATCTTTACAAAAACAAATCACATCGGAGCTAAACTTTTCTTTTATAAGCAAAGCCTGCCTTAAAAGAGCTCGCGTTGATATTTTTAAATCCTCATCGACCAAATCAGCCAAGAAACATATGCGTTGAGACAACTTCTCATCTGAAACCAATCTTTTTTCCAATTCTTTTTGTCCAATAATCAAGGATTTGGAATTTTCGCCAAGCTTCCAAACGGGAAGAACAAACTCATATCCCACAGCAACAACAATTGCCCCAACTTCCAAGGTCAATTCCTGCGCGCCTTCAATTTTAACGGTAAACCCTCCCGCGTTTCCTCTTAAGTCAACTAAATTTGAGGAAAGAATAACCTTTATTCTTTCATTTTTTTTCAAGGTCTCAACCTTATCTCTTGTCCAATTCTTTAAATTTCCAACCTCAGCGGCCCCACCGCCTAAATGGGACTTCTCCTCCACCAAAATTACGCTCAAGCCTCCCTCGGCCAAAGTAAGAGCTGTTTCAATTCCGGCAATACCTCCCCCGAGAACAAGAACTTCTCGTTTTAATGACACTTTTTGGATTTCAACCGGTTCTTGCGTTTCAACCCACTTTGCCGCCTTAATTATTAAAGCAACCGCCTTTTTTGTAGCCTCCGATTTATCTCCACAGGCGACAACCGCTTCATTAAGATTTGCAAAAGTAATTAAATACGGATTTAATCCCATCTTTTTTAAAGAATCTCTAAAAACCGGTTCTTTTATCCTTAAACCACAACCGGCAACAACCACCTTAGATAGTTTGTTCTTCTTTAAAAATTTTTCAAAATCGTTCATTTCCCCGGGGAAAAACGAGGAAGGACATTTAAAACAAACAAACCCCAAGGCACCGAGACTTGAGCACGCTTCATCGAGACCCAAAACTTTCCCCGGTTTACCTTCGAAACCATATATAAATATGCCCGTTTTAGAAATCTTCTTTGTCATCAAAACCTCATGTGTCCCTGTTTTTGATTTCCATGTTCTTCTCTGCTCGAAAAACTTTAACTAAAACTCGCAAACATCTTTGTAACTTCTGCAACCGCTGCCTTTCCGTGAACCATCGATTCCCCAATATCTTTTGGCCCCTGGCAAGTCCCCGCTAAAAAAACACCGGGAACATTTGAAAGGTTTGAAAAATAATCTCGTCCCTTATAAAAACCGTACTCATCCTGATCGATTCCAAAAAGGTCAGCCAGAAATTTTGCATCATCTCGGGGAGACATCCCAACGGATAAAACTACGAGGTCAAACTCCCTCTGAACAACCTCGCCCGTCTCATTGTCCAAACATTTAACATGTAAAACACCAGAGTCGGAATATCCGTAAACCTTTGATGGCAAATTTCTTGCAAACTTTATCCCCATCTCCTCACAACTTTTGCGAAGACCCGAAAAATCTTTGCCGGTTGGCTGAATATCCATATAAAAAATCGTGATATTTGAATCGGGAATTTCAGACTTAATTAGTTTTGATAGTCTAAGCGCATAGGGGCAGCATACCTTGGAACAATAGCCCCGACCTATACTCTCATCTCTACTCCCGACGCACTGAAAAAAAGCAATTTTCTTTGGAATTGCTCCATCAGTTAACCGTCTAATTTTCCCGTCTACCCGGAAAGCTCTCTCGAGATCAATAGCGGTAATGACATTTTTATACTTTCCGTATCCATATTCTTTTTTTTCTTCTGCGTTAAAGAACGTATAACCCGTTGCAATTACTATCGCTCCAGCCTTTAACGTCAATTCCTCAAAAGATGATTCCTTCCCGGTAGTATGAGATATTCGCAGTTCAAAATCCCCCGGCTTGCCCGAGAAAGAAACAACTTTAGAGCCCATCCAGACTTTTATCTTGGGGTGTTGATAAGCCTTCAAGGTATCTTCATCGGCCAAGCACACCAAACATTTATTGCACTTCTCCGTGGCTTTACACGCAAAGTTTACTGCGTGTCCCCCAAGTTGAGTCTCCCTCTCGATAACGTGAACTGCAAAACCCGCATCAGCCAGAGTTATCGCGACATTTATGCCGGCAATTCCGCCACCGATGATGACTACTTCTTTTGAGCCCATTTTGCCCATCCTTTAAGTTTATAAGACTTATGCGCTTCGACTTTTAAGATAAGCGGGGATATCTCCGGCCTCCCGTGGGCCAACTTCTATTTTCCAATCCGGGAGTTCTTCTTCCAGTTCACCGCTTATTTGAGCTACGCATCCCGGTATTATCAATTTTCTGTGTTTAACTTTGTCGGTAATCCCACAACGCTTCATGAACGGCCCGATACTTTCGGGCACAAATTTACCGGCTCCCCAAGCAGTTAAAACCGATAATCCTTCCACGTCCATTATGCAAATCCAAGATGGAATTTTGCTCGCCTCAACCTCACCTGAAACGGTGAAATAAGTTAAGGAGAAATTGGTGGTAAGAAGCACCGGGGAATCCTCATCCGGTTCCCCGATGGGATAGATTCCCTCTTCAACCTGCATTGGCTTCTGTGGATCGGTATAGATATTTTGCCTTAAGACATACAGTGGAAGTGCCTTCCAGGCTTCGAGGTCGCTTAAGACGATAATCCCTGCATATTTCATGATACCAACGCCGGCAGCCACCGCTTCCATGTAAGGATCATCATACATCTCACAAGGAAAGGTTATTATCGGATACCCAAGGGGTTTAAATTTTTTCTTCAAAGCCGCACGCCTTATAAAAGTAGCATCTCTTAAACTGTCTTTTATATTTCTTGAACCGGGGTCCAACACTATATCTTTGATCCCCTGTGCGGTTACTTTTTCTACCAACTCGGAAAGAATGTTTAAATCTTTAGCCGCAACCGCCAAAGGACAATTCTCCTCTTTGGCAAGGGCAGCCATTTGCTCAAAGTTGCCTTCATTTGCCGCATAAATAAGAGGTTTGGTCTTAGCGCAAACCGAAAGAGCAGCCTTCATCATCTCGGAATTGTCGGTTATTAACACCAAAGGAAACTCGGTTCCCATGGCTTTCTTAACAAGCTCGACAAATTTAGCCGAATCATTTGAAGACGATTTAACTGCCACCAAATCAGCCCGAAGAAATTGACCTACTCTCTCAAATTGAGAACTCTTTAACTGAGCAAGTTTTTCACCGATTTCCGACTCGCTCATTCCATCATCTACAAGAACAGCAAAGCCCGGCTGATGATAAAAGGTTTTTTCGTGACGAAAAAGCACCGCCTCCTCACCAATTTTTAAGGCCTTATCGCCAACACCTATCGTAACAAGGCGGATAGGAGGAGCCGAAGCCTCGGATAGCTCGGCTTTGGTTTCTTCGGATACATAAGGACACGCATCCAATTGTGCTTTTCCCATCGCAAGTTTCATGGCAAAGGCAAGACAAGTGGGAACACCACATTCCCCGCAATTTTTTTGAGGTAATTTTTTGTAAATATCAAGTCCGGTTAACGCCATATACATCTCTCCTTTTAGTCAATTTTAGTTTAAAGTTAAAGGTTTAAAGCTGATAGCTCGTTCCCTTACATTCACTCGATGGCCAGTGGCCCACTCCCCGCCCATTGGCGGGTTCGCTCAATAGCTGACTCTCTACTCCATCAGTCGGTAGTCTCTTAGTGGGGAGTCGGGAGCTTGTTGGCCAGATTGCTAGTTTTGCTATACTCTATATTCCATACTCCATATTCTGCTCGCTCTCTGCTCTATGCTCCATGCTCTTTTCACTTTTAAATTTGCAATTTGCATTTCTTTTTTACCCTTAACCCGTTACCCTATTAGTCGGGAGTCTCTTAGTTGGGAGTCGGGAGTTATCTGGTTTCTTAGCTTCTTGGCTACGTAGCTACTTGGTTTCTAAGTTTCTAAGTCGCTATGTTTCTATGTCACTATGTCGCCAGTTCCCTTTACCCTCTCAACTTTCTATCTGCCATTCGCCCCGCCAGAGGCGGGCAGGCATCTACTAATTAGAACATCGGTGGCATCTCTAAAGCCGGATGACCCACTTTCTGCAGATAAGCTATAACTTCTTCCTCTGTACTTGCTACAGTTTCATCCGCTATTTTGTCAAAAAAGTCCGGCATGCCTTCTTCTTTCGCACGTTTCTGAAGCTCAAAGCGAAGAACATCTTTTAGCTCTTTTGGCATCCAGACAACCCTCTTTAAACCCCCATCAGCAGAAATAAACTTCTTGCTCGTTATATATTGACGACCTATCCCAATAAACCCGGGGAGCTGAACCCCACCGCCAACAGTGCCAGCGAGGGTCGAGAACTTCATTCCGCAGGGTGTCATTCCGGGAAACTCCCTATTTACTATCATCACTCCATTTGCCATCGGAAGAACCGCCACCACACACTCAAAACAACCACACGAAGTCATTGGTTCATCCATCATGGAGTAGGCATTAAAATGCTCGATGGCTTGGTTAGATTTTCCATACACAAATTTATTGACGTTTTCCCACTGCCCTTTAACCGCATCTATAATCTCACCCTTTTTAACCGGTTGGTTGGGACCCGTTGGATTAATTTCATAAGCCGCCTTGCCATCGAGCCAATTGTAAGCCCCACAAAGACCCAACCTTTCAGGGGTAATTATACACACGTGATTTGGGGCAAAGCTCTGACACAATGTGCAGGAATAAAAAGTATCGACGCTTTCATCATTCATGCCCCGCACTCTTTCATCTCTGTGACAGTAGGTTTTTCTCGCTTCCTCCATCATCTGGTCAACCTTTTCAGGATCGGTGTAGATTGTAACTTGAACCTTATCCACAATTGCGGGGTAATCCGCGACAAGTTTTGCGATAAGTATCTTCCCAAAGTGATGAAATTTAAAACCAGCATTCTTTGCCTTTTTGCTAACTCTTGCCCATATAATGTCACGCTGGCCCATATGAAATATTCCCTCAGCACCATTAATCATGTGATGAACTTGTCTCTCCAGAACCGATTCAAAATCCTCTTGCATCTTTCTGCCAGCAACATCTATCACTAAACCTATGGGAAGTCTTTCGCCCTCTTTGATATCATCTATATCTTTACCAACCACCTCAACCTTGCCGTTTTCCACCTCATTCATCTCTTTCATCCTCAAGAATTCAAAGGCATGTGTCTTTGTTCCGCCAAATTCTACATAGGTATCTTCTCTCCTAATTCTCTCTCCCTCGAAAGCAGAGCCAAAAGAAACGGGAATATCAACTTTGGTAACTTGAATCTTAAGTCCCCTTACCTCAATTGCCCTTTCAACCAGCTTATCGTGAGGAATGTTTGACACAACGTGCTCATAAGTACAGATGCCTGTTGGAAGAATCTGGGGAATATCGGTATCAGCAATAGTCGGAAAGCCATAATTTACAGCCGCTACTGCTTGAGCATATTTTTCATCTTCGACCTCGCCTAAAGCCAGAACAAAGGCAAAAATTCTATTCTTGTTGTAAAGTAATACCTTTCTAAAGTCTCCGGGCTCAACCCCACCGAAGGAAAGCGCGGCGCGAGTTGCAAAACCCGCGGAAAAAACAGTCGCGGTAATATCCTTGCCGAAGGGAACGAGACGGGTTTCCCAGCCCATCTGGATACCTTCCTCTTTGAGTTGCTCAGCCATGCTTTTTCCATCGGCCGAGGCCGACATGAAGACATAAATATTCTTCTCTTGAAGCTCTCGAGCAATCTTTACCGCTATTTCATTTGTGGGAGCTGCTCCAACGCATGCGGCAAAACCGGGCGCTGAGCCATCAACAAATTCGACACCTCTTTCTCTCATTATCACGTCATCAGCCGCACCCAACCAAAGATTATCATCAGTTGGTTCCGATGACATTGTATAAGGAGGCGATTCTACATACTTAATTGCTTCAATAATTTCATCCATAAAAAGCGTCGCCATACCGGCATCCAAAGCGGGAGCCAGATACGGTAGCCAGACTTTCTCTGACGGAACAGGAGGAAGTAAACTCTTGGAATATGCCAAAACCTTCTCCATGTCTCCAAGGGTGGAAACCGCCATCCCGGTAATTGCATAAATCACGGGCAGATAGTACCCTGTGTTTGGAAACTCCACCTTTTTGTCGGGTCCATATTTCTCTAAAGCTTCTTTAAGATTTTTTTCCGCCCTCATGGCTATCTTGTGGGCGCCCCTTATGGCAGCCGAAGCAATAATCTTAGACAATTTCCAGATCCCTCCTCATCTCCATGTCGTAAAGCACCCTCTCTTTCTCACGATCTATCCCTAAAGCTTTTCTTTTTGCATCAATGTGTTTAATTATTGTCTTGGCCATCTTAAAGGGATCGGGTTCATAAAACCACTTGCCACCCGTCATCTCCTTAATATCTTTAAAAAGATAATCCGACACCACCTCACTATTGGCCGTCGGGAAAGAGACACCGAAACCGGTCGGAACTCCGCTGGAAACAAAATATTGACCAATGACTACAGCCTTCTCACTCATCCACTCGGGAGCACAACCCGCAGCCGGCACTTCATTTAAATCCTCGCCAAGACCACCTTCTTTAACTATCTCCGAGGCAGCAATAAGAATCCGGCTGTTATCCACGCACGAACCGCAATGAAGCACGGGAGGAATACCCACTGCCTCGCAGACCTCACGCAAACCGGCACCCGCAAGCTCAGCGGCTTCAGGAATAAGCAATCTTTCTTTTGCGCAGCTTATCGCGGCGCACCCGGTCACCAAAACAAGCACATTGTTTGCGATAAGTTCTTTAACTAAAGTAGTGTGAACATAATCATGTTTAACCCGAGGGTTGTTGCATCCCACAACACCGACAACCCCCTTTATCCTGCCATTGATTATATTATCGTTTAACGGCTTGTAAGAGGCACGGAACCGTCCACCAAGCAAATACTTTATGGTCTCGTGAGAAAAACCCGCGATTAGGTCAATTTCTTCCTTAGGAATATCGACCCTCCCTCTTTTGGGATAATTTTTAATTGCCCGCCTGACGATATCTTTTGCAATTTTAAGAGCGTCGTGATGATTAAACTCTATATGTGTAGCACCCAAAATCTTACCCTTCGCTGAGGTGGTAATTACCTCAGTGTGATAACATTTAGCCACAGTGGGCAGAGATTGCATGATACATTGAACATCGACAACCATGACATCAACCGCACCTGTGGCAATAGCCAGTTCCTGCTGTAAGAAGTTACCGGCTACCGGAACACCTTTGCGCATCAAAAGCTCGTTTGCCGTACAACATATGCCGGCAATATTTATACCCTTAGCGCCCACCTTTTTAGCCTCTTCGATCAGCTCGGAGTCACTTGCAGCAGCAACTATCATCTCCGAAAGCAACGGCTCATGACCGTGAACTATTACGTTAACTTGATTCTCTTTAAGAACTCCTAAATTCACCTTTGACCTGACTGGAGCGGGAACACCAAAGAGGATATCCTGTAATTCGGTTGCCATCATAGAGCCACCCCAACCATCGGCCAAAGAGGTTCGGCAACCATGAAGCAAGATGTTTTTATAGTCCTGGTCAACTCCCATGTGAGTTCGATGCATCGTTTCCACTATTTCGCGATCTACCCCTCGGGGAGATATGCCTTCTTTTCTCCAACGCTCTTGTCTTTTCTCCGGAGCCTGTTTTACAAAAATTATCTCACCTTGTTGCTTCCCCATCTCAGCAAGAGCTTTCTCGCCCAACTCCAGAGCTATCTGGTTTTTATCCTTACCCTCCATATTAATATCAAAAATTTTGGCCAACGCATGCAACTTTTCTTCATTCTTAATTTCATAACCAGGTGCCTCACCCTTCGCGGCAGCAATAAAAGTAAATATGACCTCTCTAGCGTGATCAGAGTGTGCGGCCGCGCCGGCGGCTATCATTCGAGCAAAATTTCTGGCCGCCACCGTAGAGGCAGTGGCACCACAAACTCCCGTCCTCGTCTCAGTTACCCTGCAAGGACCCATTGAGCACACTCTGCAACAAGTCCCACCGGCGCCAAATGAACATGGCTTAAGGGAAGCAACCCTTTCAAAGACGGTCTCTGCCCCATCCTTTCTGGCCTTATCTATCATTTTGGCGCTTGCCGTGCAGCTGGTTTGCGTGCTTGCCGCAGGGTAAAATTTACTTTCTCCTTTTTTGCTTTGCTTTTTCATTTGGCGACTCCTTCTTTTGAAACACTCACAGCAATTAACCGATCTTGCGGGCTCTTTAATTTTAAATCTATGCCATCGCTCGATAGAACACCTTGTTTATTGTGGCAACTGGGCATAAAAAACATCCCCTTGGGCAAGAAATCAAGTATCTTCGCCGAGGTTATAACCTTGCCCCGTCTCGATTTAACCGTGACTTTGCAGCCATCCTCAAGCCCCAAAGACGCAGCATCATCTGAATTAAAAACAACATAATCTCCCATGTTTGGTTCAAGCTCAGATAGTTTGGAATTTTTTGTTCTAACTCCATCATAGAACCCAAACGTTGTTTCTCCAACAATTAAAGTATAAGGATATTTTTTATCAGGCTCTTCACCGGAAATCTTGGGCTCCACTAAGGTGAACTTATATGTATTTTTTTCGATTTTCTTTGGGATAGAAACCAGAGACTTTATTTCCTTGGCAATCTCCTTTTCAGAAGAGTAGTCCATGGTGTAATTTACTTTTTTGGACAAGGCGACTACCGTTTCCCAATCAGCTTGGACCAAAGGTTCAATGGCTGTCCTAACTTCTTTTGTCCGATATTCCATATTAACAATGGTCCCATTGCTTTCAGCTAAAGTTACGCCCGGCAACACAACATCGGCCAATTTTGCAGTTTCCGTCAAAAAGGTATCTTGAACCACCAGGAAATCTAAGGATGAAAACGACTTAGCCACGCTGGAAGAGTTGGGAAGTTGAGCAACCGGATCTGCCCCAATTATATACATTCCAAGAATGGATGAACCCATTCCGTCCAGCATCTCCTTAATAGAAAGTCCGGCTTCTTTGGAAAGCTTTACTCCCCAGGCCTTTTCAAAATCGCTCCCGGCTTCATCCGCTTTTCTTACACCCGGATAAAATTCAGCCAACGCTCCCATGTAAACCGTGCCCCACAGATTAGAAGAGAGAAGGCACGGAAGAACGCTCGCTTTGGTTTTACCTGTTAAAAGAGAGATGTCGGCAATCAATTCCATGGTTTGAGGGCTTACCGTCTCGGCCCCAAAGATTATAACCGTCTTCTTCCCTTCGCCATAGAGCTTTGCGGCTTCCTTTAAAACATCTTTAGAAATTCCCGACTCTCTTTCCACCGTTTCCATCTTCAATTTGCCAAGAGATTTCTTTAAGTCCTCAAATTTACCGCATTTCTTGGCAAATTCTTCATCATAAACCTTACCGTCAAGTAACTCTTTCAAAAGCCCGCTTAAAACAAACTCATTGGAGCCGGCCATTGACTGAATGTGTATATCAGCTTTCTCAGAAATTTTTGTCCTTCCGGCATCTACAACTACCAGCTTTGCCCCGTTTGAAAGCGCTCTTTTTACTGCTACACCCACGCGAGGATAGGCCACTGTAACATCCGCGTTTACGAGCAAGAGAGCATCGGCTTCTTCAATGTTTTCCATTGAAACAACGGCTCCATCTCCCAGCGCTTCGTATAAATCAACCAAAGCGGGAAAACCGAGAAGTCTGGCGGAACTATCAATGTTATTCGTCCCAATCCCGGCCCTTAAAAACTTTTGGAATAAGTAAGCAACCTCGTTTGTGTTCCCCGCACCAATAAAACCACCAATCCTATTTGCCCCATGGGCTTTTCTTATATCAAGAAGACGCTCTGCCGCAAACTCAAAGGCCTCTTCGTAGGTGCTCTCAGTTAAAACCCCGTTCTTTTTAATTAAAGGCTTGGTAATTCGCTTGGAGCTTTCCACAAAATCCCATCCAAATCTGCCCTTTGCGCAAAGAAAATCTCCGAGGCTCTCGCCGGTTGCTCTCATAATCTGCCCATCTACGGTACCAAATACGAGGTCACAGCCACAACCGCAATAAGAGCAGACCGTTTTAGTCTCTTCCATCTCCCATTCTCGCCCACGAAAACGCCTATCAACTTCAAGCAGCGCACCAACGGGACAAACCGCAAGACAACTGCCGCAGAAATCACAGCCCGATTCCTGCAGGGGCTTATCCATTGGTGTCGCCACTTTGGTAACCATACCCCGCTTTACAAAATCGATAACATCTGCCCCCTGTGTTTTGCAAATTCCCACACATCGTCCGCACAAAATACAGAGATTGTAATTCCTCTCTATAAAAGGATTGCTTCTGTCAATCTCGTAACCGGGATCCTTCATTGAAAAAGCGGTTTTCTCAATCCCAAGCTCATAAGCATACTTCTGAAGCTCACAAGCCCCGTTTTTATCACAACTCATACAATCACCGGGATGATTTGAAAGTATCAGCTCCAGAACAAAACGTCTGGCTTCCCGAACTTTCTCGGTATCAGTATCAATCACCATTCCATCCTTAACTTTCCGAGCGCATGAGGCCACGAGCCCTTTGGCCCCCTCAATCTCGACCAAACAAACTCTACACGACCCCGTACTGGGCAAGCATTCACAATAACAGAGATGGGGGATGTCTATCCCCGCCATCTTGGCCGCCTGAATGATGAGTATCCCTTCAGGAACCTTTGCTTCTTTTCCATTTATCATTACGGTGATTTGCTCACTCAACTCTTCTCCTCCTTTAGTTAAACGATTTCTATGGCATCGGCTTCACATACGGCCAAACACTCGCCACATTTGGTGCACTTTTTATTCTTAATGTAGTAGGGTTTATTGTCCGAAAGATACGAAACCATCTTCTCTCCCACAATTGCATCCTCAGGACAAACCTCTTTACAAGCTCCGCAAATCGTACATTTCTCGGAATTTATCTGGTAACTCACAATAGTTTCACAAGATTTTTGAGCGCAATACTTGTCCTTTATGTGTTCTTCGTATTCATTTTTAGATGAGGACAATGAGTCCTTTACAAAAGTAGCCGCGTCCTTACCCAGTTTGCATCGAGCAGTATCCACGATATAAGAAGATATTTCATCGAGCAAAACAATGTCTTCTTCTTCTCCTTTTCCATTTGTAATTCTCTCTAAAACATCGATCATTCGCACCGTTCCAAGCATACAGGGCAGGCACTTACCGCACATCTTATCCTTGGCAAATCCCTTTAAGAATTCAAGTACTATCAAGACCGGGCAACCATCGCTGCTCATGTAGCCACCTCCTGCTTACCGGTAGGAGTAGATTTTCGTTCAAACTGCCTCACAACACAACCGGTCGGGCATACTCCTATACAAGCCCCGCACTTTTCACAATATGATAAATCGATATAGAATCTGTCTCGCTCTTCCACAATCGCGTCAAAAGCACACGCCTCCTTGCAAAGGCCGCAAAGAAGACAATCCTCCTCGTTTATCCGGTAATGGCCAAGTGCCGCACATTGCCCAGCCGGACAATATTTATCCCTTATGTGAGCTTCATACTCATCTCTAAAATATTTAATGGTTGAAAGCACGGGATTGGGTGCACTCTTACCTAAACCACATAGAGCAGTTTCTTGAATATGTTTGCCGATGCTTTCCAAACGCTCAATATCTCCTTCTTCACCCTTGCCTTCGACAATTCTACTTAAAATCTCAAGCATCTCATGTGTCCCAATCCTGCAAGGCGGACATTTCCCGCAGGATTCCACCTGCGTGAAAGAGAGAAAATATCTTGCTAATTCAACCATGCAGTCGGACTCATCCATCACGACAAGTCCACCGGAGCCCATCATAGCCCCAGCTTCTGTTAATGAATCAAAGTCAACGAATAAATCCAAATATTCTTTTGGAAGACAACCGCCGCTAGGCCCTCCTGTCTGAACAGCTTTAAACTCTTTATCTCCCAAGATGCCACCGCCTATATCATAGACAATTTCCCGAATGGTTATTCCCATGGGAACCTCAATAAGACCAGTGTTCTTCACTTTTCCGGTAAGAGCAAATATTTTGGTTCCCGGAGAACCCTTCGTGCCTATGGAAGTGTACCAATCCGCTCCCTTAATTATTATTGGGGGAACATTAGCAAAGGTTTCAACATTATTTAACACGGTGGGTTTATCCCATAGCCCTCTCTCCACAGAACGAGGAGGAGTGGTTCGAGGCATTCCCCTTTTGCCCTCGATAGAAAACATGAGTGCCGTCGATTCTCCACAAATGAAAGCTCCCGCCCCACGTTTTATTTCCAAATCGAAATCAAAACCACTCCCAAGGATATTTTCACCCAAAAGACCAATCTCTCTCGCTTGGTTAATGGCTATTGTTAGATTATCAACCGCCAAGGGATATTCTTGTCTTACATATATAAATCCCTCTTTGCAATTGCCCAGAGCATAGGCTCCTATTATCATGCCTTCGATGACAGAATGAGGATCACCCTCCAAAACACTTCTATCCATAAAGGCCCCCGGGTCACCTTCGTCACCGTTGCAAACAATATACTTTACGTCACCTTTTGTTCTTCGACCGCCTTCCCACTTTCTTCCCGCAGGAAAACCTGCCCCACCTCGACCTCTTAAATTAGATTTTTTAACCTCTTTTATCACTTCTTCCGGGGTCATATCATTTAAAACTTTTGCCAACGCTTCATAGCCACTGGCCACTATGTAATCTTCTATATTGATAGGATCAACATGGCCACAATTCCTTAAAACTATCCTATGCTGTTTACCATAAAAGGAAATTTCCTCTTCTTTAACAGCAAGTTCGCCGATGACAGGATCAACCACTTGCAACCGATCAACGACCTTGCCGCGATTTATTGTAAGGTCAACTATTTTCGCCGCATCAAATGGATCAACCTTTTGATAAAAAACATCTAAGGGCTCCACAATTACAACAGGACCTTTTTCGCACAATCCCTGGCAACCCGTGGGTCTTATCTCAAAATCGATGCCTTGTTTGACGGCTTCCGCTTTGAAGGCCTCAACAACCTTTTGTGCACCGGAAGCGCGGCATCCTGTCCCGCTGCAGACCCGAACTATCGTCTTTTTCTGCTTCGCTCTTTCGCTACATATTTTTTTTCTCAAGACACTTAGTTCATTAGGGCTTTTAAACTTACTCATCATTCTCTTCCTTTTTATTTTTAAGAATTGCAATTATCTTCTTCGGATTTTTCTCTCTTGAAACTTCTTCGTTTACCACCACAACAGGGGCAAGGGCACAACACCCCACACAACTTACCGTTTCAAGCGTGAACTCAAAGTCGTCGGTCGTCTCGCCGGCTTTTATGCCAAGCTCTTCTTCTAGTCCTTCAAGAATTATCTTTGAACCGCGAACGTGACAAGCCGTGCCCGTGCAAACTTTAATTATATTTTTGCCTCGCGGAGTGAAATAAAAATGCGCGTAAAACGAGGCCACTCCATAAACGTGAGCCAGAGATAAATCAAATTCATCAGCGATGACTCCAATCGCTTCTCCGGGCAAAAAACCAAATTCTTTCTGAACATCTTGAAGAGCGTGTACAAGCACCCCTCTTCTGCCTTTATATTTTTTTAAAAGCTCACAAACGCGACCCGTATCTACTTGAACTTTTACATCTTCCTTCTTGGTATTGCATGCGCAACCGCACATCGCTATCCCTCCAAATTAGCCCATGAGCTCGTCTATGAGTTTTTTTGTTAGTTTAACTGCTTCCGGATGTCTCATTACCAGGATATCGCCTCCAGCGATTAACATGCTGGCAGCGGTCATAAACTCCCAGAGAATTCCCCTCTTTTCAGGATCCCCCCAGCTTGGTTCATCTTCGGTCTTTGCTTCTTTAGCCTTCCAAACTTCTCTGCCAAAATCGCAAAACATCGGCATTTGAGTCATCTCATCATTTTGCTGAAGAGCTGCAAGCCTTAACCTTTCCATGATTGAATAGACATACTCCAACCCATAGCCCAGGGCTGCACCGCTGGGATCCATTACCAAATGATCGGCATCCAATCCCAACTGCGTCATTAAAATGTTCAACTGTTTGGCCATGTTTACATCTATTGGAGAAAGCCCTGAAACATTGTGTTTATAACCAATGGCCGCAGCCGTAATTTGTTTATAGTTATCTTCCTGAGAGGGGCCCAATATAACCTTGTGCCCTTCCGCAACCTCGGCAACTTTTTTCAAAAGTTCCCCGTCTTTCTCAATGTTTCCACTACCATAAATACATATGGGAATGGAAACAGCCTCGATGACCGCCTTGACGGTTTCAGCAGCTTTTGCCGAATCTCTGTTTTCACCGTTTGGATCGGTGCTTATAAGCCGCAAAGAAATCATCTCTGCCCCATATTCATCCTGGCATTTTTTGGCCCAAGCAACGGGGTCGTTTAACACATCCTTAAATGGCTCAAGAACAACGCTCGACCAATTATCCGGAGCTACATCATAAACTTCCATAGCAATAATCGGCTTTTTGGGCATCTCGCCTTCGAAAAAATGAAATGGGAGCGTGGTTTCCCCACCAACCGCAACTTGATTGCCTTCCTTGCCCACAACAACCTCACGAATTTTTCCTTGATATGTATCTACTGGTGCCTGAAATGCCATTTCTATCTCCTTTCGAAACCAAATTTTTATATCTTTCCGCAACTTTATGCCTGCATTCTAGCCGCTTTAATTGTATTCTTTAAAAGCATTGTTATCGTCATCGGCCCAACACCACCCGGAACGGGCGTTATGGCAAACGCTTTCTTGCTCGCACTTTCAAACTCTACATCACCCGCAAGCTTTCCGTTTTCAAGACGGTTTACGCCAACATCAATGACAACAGCTCCCTCTTTGAGCATATCTCCCTTTATCATCTCCGGTCTTCCCACAGCCGCAATAACGACATCGGCCCTTCTTGTATGAAAGCTCAAGTCCTTCGTCTTCGAATGGCAAATGGTAACCGTCGCGCTCTTAGATAACAACATCAGCGATATCGGTTTGCCAACAATATTGCTCCTGCCGACCACCACCGCCTCTTTCCCCTTCAAATCTATTCCTGAATGCTCAAGCAAAACCATTATTCCGTGCGGAGTGCAGGGAAGAAACGTATCTTCTCCTATAACCAGCTTCCCAATATTTTCTGGATGGAAACCATCCACATCCTTGGCGGAGTCTATGGCATAAAGAACTTTTTTCTCATCAATTTGTTTGGGCAATGGAAGTTGCACCAGTATTCCATTTATTTTGTCATCTTTATTTAGCCTCGCCATTAAATTTAGCAATTCTTCCTCGGAGGTGTCTTCCGGCAAATCATATTTCTCCGAATAAATACCAACTTGAGCACATCCTTTTTCTTTTTGACCAACGTAAACTTTGGAGGCAGGATCTTTCCCAACAATAACAACCGCCAAACCGGGCACAATGCCTTCTTTTTTCAATTGTGCTACCTCATCTACCATCTTTTGTCGTATCGAGGCAGCAATGGCCTTCCCATCGATAATCTTTGCCGACATTTCGTTGCTCCTTTCAAATTTTTAAAGCTTAAGCTCACCCATTAAATTCGAGATTGCTCGAAAAGCGCCGGAGTCATCGGGCAATTCAAAAATCGGCCCTTTTTCCAAATCTATCTCCAAAATCCGCTCGTCCAGAGGCACAATCCCCAGAAGCTCAAGGTTTAATCTCTCAATTTCATGTTTTAAAACCGGATTCAGCTCAATATCAGGAACACGATTTATTATTAAATGTGTTTTTTTGACTTTAAGCTCAAGTTCTCTGGCCAAATCCTTAATTTTAGCAGCCGCCCGAATTGCTCGTGGACTCGTATCCGAAACCAGCAAAAGGTGATCAACTTCATAGGTCGTTCGTCTGCTTAAGTGCTCCATTCCCGCCTCGTTATCCATAATCACGTAGCGGTAATTTTTCGCCAATATATCCATATACTTTCTTAAAATATTGTTTACGTAGCAATAACAACCGGGCCCTTCTGGCCGGCCCATAACCAATAAATCAAAACCATTCGCCTCAACCAAAATTTCTTGAACTTTAAGCTCTAAATAAGCATCCTTGGGCATCCCCGGTGGAATTGAGCCAACATTTTTGGTTATATCTTCTCTCACGCCCCCGATTGAATTTTCCACTTCTACACCGAGAACCTCATTTAAATTGGAATTCGCATCCGCATCCACAGCCAAAATTGGAGTCATCTTTTTCTCCAGCAAATACTTAATTATCAAGCCGCTTACGGTTGTTTTCCCGGTGCCACCTTTACCCGCAACCGCTATAGTAGAAGTCATAAATTCACCACTTATTATTTATTTTCTAACTTTTTCATCACCATTGGGAACAATTCAATATTCGTGTGGGGTAAGAACAAAGCTGAGATATATTTATCCATAAAGTTTACGTCGGCACTTAATTCCAGATAGGTCATCTTCTCCGCCACCTTTTTTGCTTCATTTAAAATCTCTTTCGATAAGGAGCCAATGCTTGCTCCGGCAAGAGAACCGTTACCCACAAACTTTACCTTCTCAAATGAATATTCGGGCAAAAGACCTATCATTTGAACCCGCTCAATTTCCAGATAATTGCCAAAGGCCCCAGCGATGAAAATTTCCTCAACATTTGACATATCTACATTAACACTCTCAAGTAAGATACTTATCCCGGCAAAAATAGCTGCTTTGGCTCTTATTAAATTATCAATATCCACTTCAGCAACAACTATGTCCTGACCGTTGACTGCCTCGCCGGCCCACGCTAAAACGTACTCGAGACCGTGCTCGCCTTCCCTTATCCGTGGACTATCTATTCCTGGATTTATCTTTCCCCTTTGGTCAACTATCCGGCTTAAAAACATCTCGGCTAAAGCATCGATAAGCCCTGAGCCACAGATACCGGCTGGTTTTGACTGACCAATGGTTAAAATCATTGGCTCGTAATTGTTTCGATCGATACGAATCTGCTCAATCGCACCCTTGGTTGCCCTCATACCATGTTTAACTCCTCCACCTTCAAAGGCGGGGCCAGCTGAGCAAGAACAGGCAACTAACCAATCAGCATTTCCAAGAACAATCTCCCCGTTGGTTCCAATATCTATATACAACGTTAGTTTATCGGAACGAGACATTCCTGAAGCAAGAACACCCGCTACAATGTCCCCGCCAACATAGCTGGCAACACAAGGAAAACAGTGCGCGTAAGTATCTTCTAAAACATCTATCCCAAATTCTTTCGCCTTAATCCAAGAAAAATTGGTCGTCGTGGGAACATAGGGTGCTTCTCTTATATGTTTGGGAGTCAATCCCAGAAGCAAGTGAGTCATGATGGTATTCCCCGCAAGAACCAAGCAAGAAATATCGGAAAATTCAACCCCTGACCGGCTCACCAACTTCGCTATAAGCTCATTTATTGTACCGACAACCAACGACTGTAATTTAACAAGCCCGTCCTTCTTATTGGAAAATACCATTCTTGAAATTACATCTTCGCCACAGCTAACTTGAGCATTGTAATCAGACTCCTGAGACAAAACCACACACTCATTTAAGTCTATTAAGCGAGCTCCTATGGTAGTGGTCCCAACATCAATGGCCACGGCGTAATTCTTTTTGGCGGTATCGCCCGGTTCAATCTTGACAATCTTCGCCCTCAAATCTGATTCAAGCAAAGTCACCGTAACTCGCCAATCTGCTTCCCTAAGAATCCGGGCCATGTACTTTAAAACTGAAAGGTCAGCATCTACCGCCGCTCTCAAACCATGATCTTTACTTAAAGTGCGTCTTATTCTTCGCAGGTCATCCATGTTATCACTTAGTACCGGCGGAACCATTTCGATATAGAACTTTCTAATCGGCGGATGTCTTTGCCAACTTGAAAGGTACTCTTTCCAACCACGCGCGGATAATATATGTGACTCAGGAAGCTTCTCCCTCTCAACAAACTTTCCCGGACGAGACTCGGGAGGAATCCTTACCTCTAAATCGCTCTTAATTTCAGAGAGACAAGCCAAAACATAACCCTGCTCGATTTCTTTAGTTGTCAATCTGCTTGTTGGTTTTTGCTCAACAACGCCTTTTTCGATAATTACCCGGCATTTTCCGCAAGTTCCATCTCCACCGCAAGAGGCGCTGATGCTAACTTCGGCGGCCATAGCAGCACGTAAAAGATTTTCTCCTTCTTCCACTTCAACCTGTTTATTATCCGGATAGAAAACCACCTTGTGTTTCATTTAAATACTCTTTTCTTTTTAAAATAAGCCAACTATCTTCCCGTTTTCATCTATGTCAATCTTTGTGCCGGCGGGCACAGAGGGAAGCCCAGGCATTGTCCTCATATCACCACACAGCGGGTACAAGAAACCAGCACCAATCGATGGACGAATATCCCGGACGGGTAAACGAAAGTTGCGCGGCCTTCCTTTCAATTTAGGATCGTGAGAAATTGAGAGGTGAGTCTTGGCCATACAAATCGGAAGTTTGTCCCATCCATACTCGGTATATAGCTTGATTTTCTTCTCAGCCGTAGGAGAAAAATCGACGCCATCCGCGCCATATATTTTGGTTGCAATGGCCTCAATCTTTTCTTTAACTGGAGCATCATCAGGATAGAGAAATTTAAAGTTAGACGGCTTATCGCATGCTTTGACAACCGCTTCCGCAAGCTCTTTTCCGCCCTCTCCTCCTTTGGCCCAAACTTCACTTTTAACAGCGCCTTCCGCTCCAGCGGCAAGCGCGCGCTCACGTATTAAATCTATCTCTTTGTCAGTATCAGTAGTAAACCTGTTGACCGCCACAACAACGGGCACGCCAAAGAGTTTCATGTTCTCGATGTGTTTCTCTAAATTCTCGATACCCATAGAGAGAGAATCTAAATCTTCTTGGATAAGCGCAGGGTCTAATGGTCTTCCAGCAACCACCGTAAACCTCCCGCTATGCATCTTAAGAGCACGAACGGTTGCGACAATCACAACACAGTCCGGTTTTAAGCCGCTTACGCGACATTTTATGTTCATAAACTTCTCAGCACCACAATCCGCACCGAAGCCGCTTTCCGTTACCACATAATCGGCAAGCTTCAATGCAATTTCATCTGCAATTATTGAATTGTTGCCATGCGCAATGTTTGCAAAAGGCCCGGCGTGCACAAAGCAAGGTGTATTCTCTGTGGTCTGAATCAAATTTGGCTTAACCGCCTCTTTCATAAGAGCTGTCATTGCCCCCGCACACTGTAGATCCTCAGCTGTTATGGGTTTCCCGTCATAAGTAAAAGCAACGACTATTCGCCCAAGACGTTCTCGCAAATCCTCTAAACCGCTGGTGAGAGCAAGTATTGCCATAACTTCAGAGGCAACCGTAATATCAAAACCGGCTTCCCTTGGAATTCCGTTTGCCTTTCCGCCCAACCCAATAACTATATTTCGAAGAGCCCTGTCGCTCACATCAAGAACTCTATTCCAGCTTATGGTGTTCGGATCAATATTTAACTTGTTTCTTTTGAGAATATGATTATCTATAAAGGCTGCAAGCAAATTGTTGGCGAGACCCACGGCATGAACATCGCCGGTAAAGTGGAGATTGAAATCTTCCATGGGCAAAACCTGAGAATAACCACCACCGGCCGCGCCACCCTTGATGCCAAAAACAGGGCCCAGAGAAGGTTGCCTCAAACACGTAGCCACTTTCTTCCCGATTTTATTTAAACCAAGCGAAAGCCCAATGGTAGTTACGGTCTTACCTTCTCCCAGCGGGGTTGGCGTAATAGCAGTAACATCAATGTACTTACCGTTGGGTTTACTTTTTAACTTATCTAAAACATCGAGGTTTATCTTCGCCTTATATTTACCATACAGCTCAATTTCGTCTTTTTCCAAACCTAAACCCGCAGCAATGTTCTCAATTGGCTCAAGTTTTGCTTCCTGGGCAATTTCTAAATCGGTCTTCACAATAAAACCCCTCCCCCGGTTGTTGAGATAAACGTGAACATGAATAAATTTATTTTAGTTTGACTACTCAAGAATAACAACAATTTTGCCTTCAACGATAATAATTTAAAGGTAACTGGCAAAAATAGCTAAATAACTGGCAAAATTTGAGGATTACATACCCAAGAGCAATTTTAGTTCGGAAGCCTTTCTTCGACTTACCGGAACCTCGATTTCCCCGGAAAGACGAAGGATAAAGCTTCCATGAAACATTGGCACAACTTCTTTTGCTTTGTGAATATTAACTAAGTAGCTGCGGTGAGTTCTAAAAAAACCCTTATTTACGAGACGTGATTCCAAATCTTTTAAATTAAACGAAGCGTAATATACTCCACCAACCGCATGAACAAAAACCCGTTCATTTTGCGCATGGATATAGGCTATCTTATCAATTGGTAACAATATGGTCTTCCCCTTCTCTTGCACCGGCAAAAGATCTATGCCGGTCTCTTCTCCTCTGATTTTCCTACGCTCAAGTTTTTTAAATTTCGCTTTGCGTCGAGAGATTTTATCTATAGTTTGAGCTAAGCGCCCCTCCTCAAATGGCTTAACCAGATAGTCTACGGCGTCAAGCTCAAATGCTTTTACTGCATGCTCCCCGTAAGCAGTAACGAAAACAACCATCGGTGACGATGGAAGCTCTTTAACAATCTCAGCCACTTGAAGTCCGCTTAATCCCTGCATCTGTATATCCATAAAAACCACATCATAATTTAAGGCTTTTATGAGTTTGATGGCCTCGTTTGCGTTCGTCGCCTCACCAACAACTTCAACATCTCTTATCTCTTGCAACATATACCTAAGTTCCGAGCGAGCAGGTGCTTCATCATCAACTATCAAGGCTCTAAGCTTCATCTTCTTCTCCTATCGGGATTCGCATTGTAATCTTCGTACCTTCATCTCTTACACTTAAAATATCCAATGCATGTTCTTTACCATAAAGGCTCTTTAGTCTTTCGTTCACATTACTTAAACCTATCCCCATCCCCTTGCCGAAACCCGGGGACAAGACCCTCTTCATATCTTCTGATTTGATACCTTTCCCGTTATCACACACTTGAATTACCATTTCAGAATCATAAATTTTTGTTGCTATTCTTATTTTGACGTGTCCCTCCGGTGTTCCTCCATGCTTAACCGCGTTTTCAACCAAAGGCTGAACAATCAAAGCAGGTATTTTTACTCCAAAAGTTTTTTCATCTATCTCTTTGAGCACTTGAAGATTTTTTCCAAAACGCGCTTTTTCAAGTAAGAGATACAAGCTAATGTAGTCGATTTCCTCTTCCACGGTTACTAAGTCTGATTCCCGCTCAAGCGACCGCCTGAAAAAATCAGCAAACTGGATTGTGAGCCTCCTGGCTTTTTTTGGTTCAGTTCGACACAAGCTGGCAATAGTATTTAGAATATTGAAGAGAAAGTGTGGGTTTATCTGGGCTTGTAATGCTTTGAGCTCAGCTTCGCAAGCAAGCCCCTCTTGCCTGTCAATCTCCGAGAGCTCAAGTTGAGTACTCAACAATTTAGCCAGCCCTTCGGCCAACATTATTCTACTCTCAGTCAATTTTTCTTTATTAGGATAGTAAAACTTTAAAGTACCGGCGACTTTACCCCTGAGCTCTAAAGGAACTACTATGGCCGCCCTTAAAGGACAGCTCGCAATGGGACAGCCAATTTCTTCTTTACTTTCCAAAATTCTAAACTCATTGTGACTTAAAGCCTCTTTGGTCGCCTCCGTTAAAATCGGCGATCCCGTTTTGTGGTGATCCTCCCCCACACCGGAAAAAGCCAACACTGTCGTCAGACTCGTGAGCGCCACAGCCATCGCATCGGTACTTTTTATTAATATTTTTGCAACCTCGTTGGCCGATTTTTCGTTGAGACCCATTCGAAGGTGAGGCAACGTAGCATTTGCTATCTCGAAAACCCAATGGGAATATTCGGCTTTGAGATGTTCGGGCTCACTTTTTATTGCAAAGAGTTTTAGAACCATAAATATCGCAAATGATACGAACAACCCCATCAAGATTAAGCCCCATCCTTTGGAAATTGTTCCAAAGAAGGACAAAATCCACCCAAAAATTACAGTAGCAAGCCCCGCAACCACACCCAATACTATTTTTTGGTGTTTAAATCTATTTGTATCAAAATATTTCCCGTGCTTAACAACCATGCTTTATCCTCGAATTATAAATAGTATTATTATACAATATTTCATATCTATCTGCTCGGAGGTAAATCTTGGGTATTGGGCTAAAAAATATTTTCAAATCATTTTTCAAAATCGGTTTCGGCGCTTTTGGCGGAATGATTGCCATTGCACACATTGAAGAAACGCTGGTAAAAAAGAAAAAAATAATATCGAGAAACCAATTTAATGAGGGTCTCGCTTTAGCACAAATTATGCCCGGGTCAACGAGTACATCTTTGGTCGTCTATATAGGATACAACTTAGGGGGATTGGCCGGGGCAATTATTGCTATATCGGCTTTCATCTTGCCGGCCTTCACTCTTATGATATTCCTCGCGATAGGATACCTTCACTTCCAAGAAGTTTCCTTCATAAGCTCAATTTTAAAGGGGCTGAACGCTGTAGTTGTAGCCCTAATCATAGATGCCTTGATAAATTTATCAAAATCCACAATAAAAAGAAAAAGGGAAGCGGTTATCGCCTTGTTCACCTTCTTTGCCCTTTATTTTCTAAAAACCGATTTGTTTTTGCTTATATTCCTGGCGGGAATGCTGGGTTTGATATTTTACGTGTTGGAGGAGAAGCCATGTCCACCGGCAAACAAAAGTTGAGAAAAAAGTTAAAAATTATAACGGCTGTTATCAGCTTGGTTCTTATCATTTTAGGATTCTCTACACCCTTACTGGCTAAATTAAATTTTACGTTCCTAAAGATTGGGGCCATAGTTTTTGGAAACGGCTACACCGTCATACCATTCATACAAAAAGAAGTGGTTGAGGGATGCAATTGGCTCACCCCGGCACAATTTGCAGCGGCCATCGTTTTTGCACAGGTAACTCCGGGTCCGGTGATAATCTTGGCCACTTTTGTGGGATTTCTGGTTGCGGGAATTCCGGGGGCGTTTTTTGCAACTATCTCAATGCTTTTGCCATCCGCTTTTTTAATAATCATCCTCGCCAAACAACACCAGCGAGTAAAAAATTTAAAACCTCTGCAAGCTTTTTTTGGAGGCGTAGTCGCATCAGTGATTGGAATGCTGGCTGCAATTGCCTTGAATTTTAGCAAAACAAACTTGGTTGATATTAAAACGGGGAGCATCTTTGGCGGTTCGCTTATAGCTTTGACTTGTTTCGACGTAGAACCCATCTATGTTGTTCTCCTAAGCTGCATAATCTCGTTATTTCTCTTTTGATATACTAAAAAAATGTGTGGCTTGCCCACAAGAAAAATTATTTTAACATTCCCTTTTTTTAGTTAAAATAATCTCGGCCTTTTTGATTACCTCAATTTCGAGTCTAACTCGCTTCTCGTCCCTCATTTCGCTAACTTGAGGGAAACAAAAGAATTACCTTGCACCAAGGAAATTTAAACGACCTTTATCTTGGAAGGATGTAAATTACAGAACTTTGTGGGCTTGACTCTCCGTTTTCAAAAAATTCATCCTTCCAATGTTGGTTGCTCTTACTATGCTCTATACCCCATCTGCCATCTGTTATTTGCCACCTGCCATCAGCCACCTGCAATCCGCCCCGCCAGCGGCGGGCAGGCATCATCAAACACCCTTCGCTATGCATGTTTTGTTACGGCCACCCTTCTTGGCTTGATACATTGCTTGATCCGCTCTATCAAATAAAAGCGGAGAATCCTTTATCCCCAAGGAAAAAGAGGCAATCCCCAAACTCAAAGTTATCGGAATGCGTTTTCCTTCAAAAATAAAATCAAATTCTTCCGTCTTGCTGCGTAACTTTTCCGCAACCGCAAAAGCTTCCGTTTTTGTAATTTGAGGTAAAATTATCGCAAATTCGTCCCCTCCTTGACGAGCGGGCATGTCGGCCTCGCGCAAATTCTTGAGCAATATTTTGGCAACCATTTTTAAAACCTCATCACCTCTTAGATGCCCATACGTATCGTTTATTAACTTAAATCGGTCGACATCGAAAACTATAACGGAGAGCGCTGAGCCATAGCGTTTAGCTCTATTTACTTCCCTCTCAAGGGAGTAGGTAAAACCATAATGGTTTAACAATCCAGTAAGTGTATCTCTCATGGACATTTTTTTTGCATCTTCTTTTATTCGGCTCATAAGCTTTTTTTGATAGGGAAAACATGTGCTCCAATCCGTCATTCCTTTGTAGATTGCAAGCGCATTTTCGCTACAGGTTTTATGACCACAAGCACCGCAATTGAGCTCGTCTTCTGGAGAAGAAATTTCTGCCTTTACCATCAATTCCCTTAACTCCTCTTTTGTCGGAGAAACCGTATCAACCGCTTTATTTGCAAAAGTTCTCCTCAGCCCAATTTCAGGCAAATTGGGAACTATCTCAGAAAAATCAGACCATTTAATTTTTCTTCTTTCTTTACTGTAATTTTGTTGTATTTGTTTTTTCAAAGCATACAAACTTCGTCCTCCGGCAAGCCCATTTCTCATAATAGGTCCATCAATACAGCCGTTACAGCCCAAAGCGTCCACAAAGCATGCTCGGACTTCGTTTGTATTTAAGGCTTCCGCTAGAGCCTGAACACTATCTGCTCCTCTAGCCACCTTAAAATTACGACTAATTGTATTTATTTTTTTCATAAACTGCTTAGGCAGTCCCCCCGGCAAAGAATTTACACGGGGAACTCGTTCAACCGGCTCCAGTTTTGCTCCCGTCAACGACCGAAGATCTATTTCCGAGTCTTCAAACATCTTTTTTAGTTCGGAAAAGGTTATAACTACATCAATAGCACCCTTAGCAGATTCATCCATCGCTTCGGCTCTTTGAGCAACACAAGAGGTTATATACATAGTGTGAGCTTCTTCATACAACGCCTTACAGAGACGCCCCTGCGCAATCATAGGAGATACAATCGGCGCCAGGATAGAGACGAGATCGGGAAAATACTTTTCTATAAAACTCACAACAACAGGACAGGTGGAACGAATTATCGGGAAATCCTCGTCTTGGCTCAAAATCCTCATATACTCGGCGGCTACAAGCTCTTCCCCCAAGATTGTTCCCTCAACAACATCGAAGCCAAGTTTGATAAGACCGGCAGCAATTTCGGTTGAGCCAAACGGCTGAAAAGCAACGAGATATTCAGGGGCCAAAATTGCAATAGCTTTACCTCTTTTTTTAGCAAGACGATATGCTCTTTTTGTGTTGTCTTTAAGTTTCAATGCCCCCCGAGAACAAGCTAAAACACACTCACCACAATATATACACGTTTCGTGCATAACCTCAACGTGTCCATCATTTACCTTTATGCTCTTAACAGGACAAGCACGAACACAACTATAGCACTCTTTGCATTTATCAAAACTACCTTCTACAACTTCTATGAGCTCCATAATACTTCTTTCGGCAAATTTTAATTATTTATTAATGTTTGCTGGTAACCAAAGATGCGTAAAAAATATCGTACCCCTCCCAGATTTCTGAAACCTAATCTCCGGTTAAATCAAAACCTTGAGCACAAACTGCCTTTTCTAAATCCAAGGTTCTTATTTTAAGAACGACGTTGAACTCACCCGCACTAGTATAAACAACATTTTGCGTCCTTAAATTTGCATCCATAACAGTGCAAAGCGAAACCTTGTGAGCAAGGGGAGGCGTTGCACCAAGCATGTACCCCGTAAAATCCACCACTTCTTCACGAGTTGCCAGTCTCAAATTTGATATCTTAAGAGCCTTTCTCAATTTTTTGTAACAAACCCTTTTATCCCCGGATAGAATAATTAACATGGGTTTACCGTCAGCAATGAAAAGAATTGATTTAATAACTTCGGAGAGAGAAAGGTTTAGAGCCGCTGCCATCTCTCGGGTAGATGTTACCGCACGGGAAAGAGGAACAACTTCATGAGGAATATTTTTCTCACTAAGGACATTATGAACATCTACGCTTGTCTTCATGCACTTCCCTCCCAACTACAAATAAAGGAGCGGCAAAACAAAACCGATTTTATTATACCACGAGAAAAACTTGAAAATAATAAGAGGGGCAATCCTTCTTTAACGAATGGAATGCAAGGCTCTCTCGACAGCCTCAGCGGGATTTTTAGCTAAGATAATTGTTTCGACTAATTTTCCTTTCTTGCTAAACTCCCAGGTATCTATCCCCACAATGAGCTTGCCCGTTTTTAGAGCGAGCCCAATCTCCGAAAGAGTGCCAAACGCTCCTCCGATGGCTATAATCACATCCGAAGCACCAACCACAAGGGCGTTGCGCGCCTCAGCCATTCCCGTGGGAATGGCCACGTCCACAAAAGGATTTGCATATTTTCTCGTCTTAGAGGGCAAAATGCCAACCGTTAAACCTCCGGCATCCTTGGCGCCCTTGCAAGCAGCCTCCATAACACCACCCAACCCTCCGCAAATGAGAATGGCACCTTTCTGAGCTACATTTTTCCCAACTTTATAAGCAATCTCGGCCATTTCGCTGTCACATTGCCCTGAGCCTATTACACCAATATACATTTAAGTTCCTCATACCTCCCTTATCCCAAAAAACAGTCAATCCGTCGTGCCCGGGTGACCATGTGGATGATGTTCTACATGCGGATTAACATGTACCAGAACATCGGCAACATCGTCCATGTTTTCAATTATTTTTCTTTTTACCCTCCCTGCTATATCGTGTCCTTCGGCCACGGTAATTTCGGGATCGGTCTCAATCTTTATATCTATAAGCAAAAACTGACCTGCATAGCGTGCCCTGACCTCATGAACATGCTCAACGCCCCCAACTTTTTCGGCAATCAAAGTAATCCCTCTTAAGGTGGACTCTTCCGGTAAGGTATCCATAAGCTGACGACAAGCATTCGATGTAGTGTGATAGCCAATTCTTACTATAAAAAAAGAGACGACACAAGCAGCGATGGGATCGAATACAGGATATCCCACCATAGCAGCGGATACACCTATTAAAACCGCTGATGAAGCGAAAACATCGGAACGATGATCGCACGCTTTGGCTATAATGGCCGGACTGTTTATTTTTTTGCCCACAATATGCACATAACGAAACATTCCCTCTTTAACCAAGATGGTTAAAAACGCAGCGAGCAATGCAATTAATTCGGGCTTTACGTAGGAACGGATAATAACCGAGTGAATTGCAGAGAAAAAAACAAAAATGCCCGTCCCGATGATAAATACGCCAACAAGGAGCGCGGAAATCGACTCCGCTTTCCCGTGGCCATAAGGATGCTCAATATCAACCGGCTTCTTTGCAACCTTTAAGCTGGAAATGGTCACAAGGTCGGTAAAAACATCTGCAAACGAATTTACGGCATCAGCTATAATTGCCTGGCTTCTGCCTGCAATTCCAGCAAACAACTTTATTAAAGCAAGCCCCACATTGCCCCATATCCCCAAACGTGCAGCTCGTTCAGCTATAAGAAATCTTTCTTTGCGTTGCATGCTAATCAGACCTTAAAGAAAAATCAGAGAAGATTGCGTTCCAATAAAAGCTCCGCAATTTGAACAGCATTTAAAGCAGCTCCTTTGCGCAGGTTATCCGAAACAACCCAGAGATTAAGTCCATTTTCAACCGATTTGTCCTCACGGATACGCCCAACATAGCAGGCATCCGTACCCGCTGCAAAGACGGGCATGGGATAAACACACTTTTCCGGATCATCAATTACTTTAACTCCGGGAGCATTTCCCAAAATCTTTCTGACCTCAGAGAGGGTTATCTTCTTCTCGGTTTCAATATTCACCGCTTCAGAATGCGACACTAAGATGGGAACTCGAACACAGGTTGCCGATATTCCAATTTCCGAATCTCCCATAATCTTTCGAGTTTCATTTACCATCTTCATCTCTTCTTTGGTGTAACCATTCTCAATAAAAACATCTATTTGAGGAAGAAGATTGAAGGCTATCTGATAAGGATAGACATTTGCCTCCACTTTTCTTTCTCCAGAAAGCACCCGCCCGGACTGGCTCAAAAGTTCTTCGACAGCATCTTTGCCGGTACCGGAAACAGCTTGATAAGTTGAGACAACTATCCTCTTAATCCTCGACTTATCATAAAGAGGCTTAAGAACGACAACCATCTGTATGGTGGAGCAGTTCGGATTGGCAATGATTCCACTATGAGAGTTTATGTCGTTCGGATTCACTTCAGGAACTACCAAGGGGACGTTCTCATCCATCCGAAAAGCACTGCTGTTATCTATAACTATCGCGCCCGCTTTTACGGCATGGGGAGCAAACTCTTTACTTACAGAAGCCCCGGCAGAAAACAAAGCGATGTCAACCCCTCGAAAGGAGTCTTTAGTTAACTTTTCAACCGTCACACCCGTTCTTTTGAAAGTTAGGCGACGGCCGGCAGACTTGGCTGAGGCAAGTAATTTAAGTTTATTTATAGGGAAATCCCTCTGCTCAAGCACCTTGCGCATCTCTTTGCCCACCACACCGGTAGCCCCCACTATCGCGACGTTATATTCTTTCACTTTTACTTACCCCCGATTTAGTTATTGGCCCTTCTCAAATTATCATTCTCCATTTTTCATTTAACTATACCCTTTATCCATTACCCTTATTTTGCCATCTGCCATAAGCTGCTTTGCAGCTAATTGTAAAATGCAAATTGCAAATATTAAATTGCAAAATTGTTTTCCTTTTTGGTTTTAAAACTTTAAAATCTCCAATTTCCCTGCCTGCCGGCAGTCGGAAGTTATCTGGTTCCTTAGTTTCTTGGCTACGTGGCTACTTGGTTTCTAAGTCGCTATGTCACTATGTTGCCAGCTTCTCGTTACCCTATACTCATTACCCTCTATTACTGCCCAGGCCAAACTTATCGTGCAATGCTCTCACGGCCACACCAACATCTTTTTCATCGATAACACACGATATTTTTATCGAAGATGTGCTTATCATCTCAATGTTTATATTGTTTCCAGCCAAAGCTGAGAACATATCGGCAGCAACCCCGGGGTGGGTTATCATACCCGCCCCAATCAAGGAAATTTTTGCGATATTTTCATCACACAGAGAGCCCCTGGCTCCAAGCTCAACAACTATCTTGTCAACCACATCTTTGGCTTTAATCAAATCATCTTTCGTCACGGTAAAGGATATATCCGTAAAACCCTTTTCGCTAACGTTTTGGATAATCATATCGACATTTGCATTGGCATCAGATAGAGCTCTAAAAACCCTCGCTGCGATACCCGGTTTATCCGGCACACCTAAAATTGTAATCTTAGCTTCATCGATGTCGTGTGTAACTCCTCTTATTACAGCTTTTTCCATTACTTTATCAGCCTCCTTAATCAGCGTCCCCGGCTCTTCCGAAAAACTCGATCTAACATGGATGTAAACACCATAATTTTGACCAAATTCCACGGATCTTACTTGCAAAACCTTGGCACCGGTCGCTGCCATCTCCAACATTTCATCGAAAGATATCTCGTCAATTTTCTTGGCATCGGAAACCATACGAGGATCAGCGGTGTAGACCCCGTCAACATCGGTATAAATTTCACAGACATCCGCCTTTAGTTTTGCGGCAAGAGCAACAGCTGTAGTATCAGAACCGCCCCTGCCCAAAGTGGTTATATCGTTGTCTATGGTAACCCCCTGGAAGCCAGCGACAATGACTACTTTGTCTTTTTTAATCTCTTCCATAATACGTTTGGAACGAACGTCTAAAATCTTTGCTTTAGTGTGAACTGCGTCGGTCACGATACCAACCTGTTGGCCGGTAAAGGATATAGCTTCGTATCCCAAAGAATAAATGGCCATACCGAGAAGCGCAACCGATACTTGCTCTCCCGTTGCCAAAAGCATATCCAGTTCTCTTTCGGGAGGTGAGGGGGTTATCTCGTGAGCCATCTTTAAAAGATTATCAGTGGTATCACCCAAAGCAGAAACGACAACAATCACGGAGTTTCCCTGATTCTTGGTTTTAACTATGCGCTTAGCCACATTTTTTATCCGTTCGGCGTTGGCAATGGAGCTTCCACCGTACTTTTGAACAATTATACCCAAAAAAACATCCCTCATTTAGACTTACCCTATTTTAACAGCCAAATATTTAGGGAGCAAGCTAACTTTCACCTGACAGACAATCAAAAGAATGGTGGTTTGCAACAAGTTTGAGCCTATCGCTTAGGTTACCGAGACTAACCGATAGAAAATTGCTTAAAAGATGCTCGCCGGTCATCTGTTTGATTAGAGAAGTTAAGGCCGAAAGAAATTTCTTATAAACTTTTATCTCTTCATCAAAAGACACGTGGTCATCTTCTGCAATTTCAACTCTGCCATTATTAATTTTCAAATTGAGCTCTTCTCTTAATACAAGCTTTTTAATTTCAATGTCTAGATTTCGCATCATCTTCTGTCCGCCTATCTTGGCATATTGTTCCAATAAAGAATTAGCAATGTTTAAAAAAGTTTCCCTTACCGCTCGCTTTTCGGCCTCTTTGCCCGCCAACAAGTCTTTATATAAATCATCATTAGAAAAAATTTTAATTTTGCCTTTCTCAAAAACCGAAAGAAAAGCCTTCGCTACATCCGGGCTAAACTGAGAACCCGACCCACTTTTTACCTCCTCCATAGCCTCAACAGCCATTTTGGCTTTATGATAAGGCCTATCTGATACCATTGCTTCAAAGCTATCGGCCACCGTAAGAATTCGAGCACCCAATGGTATTTCATCACCTGCTAATCCGCCAGGGTAGCCCAAGCCATCATAACGTTCGTGGTGATGACGCACAAGGGATACAATGTCCCAAGGAAATTCAATCGGAGATAGTATATTAGCTCCGATTAAAGAATGTGTTTGCATAATTATCATCTCATCAAAAGTAAACTTGCCCGGCTTAAGAAGTATCTTCTCGCTGATGCCAATTTTCCCGATATCATGTAACGTCGCCGCCACCCGGATTCTTTCCTTTTCAAAATCACTCAATCTCATCTCTTCAGCAACCACAACTGCGTAATCTGTAACCCTTTCCGAATGACCTCGAGTGTACATATCCTTAGCATCCACCGCCTCAGCCAGAGCGCTTATAACGCCAAAGAAATTGTTTTTAATTCCTTGGTAAAACCTTGAATTTTCGAGAGCCATCGCTGCTTCGTTTGCCATTGCTACAAGGAGTTCAAGGTCATCTTGGTCAAAAGTTTCACTGCCAATTTTGTTTGTCACATTAAGCACGCCGATTATCTTGCCCTTTACTTTTAAGGGGGCAACAATTGCATCTTTTACCTCTTCCTTTGCATAAATTGGTTTAAAACGAGGATCATTTATCCCATCGATAAGAAGAAGTGGCTCACCTCTTTTGGCCACCCAACCGGCGATTCCATCTCCCAATTTAAGCTTCGTACTTTTTATAACCTCCTCGCTTAAATCATGTGCCGCTTTGACAACCAACTCGCCCTTTTTCTCATCAAGCATCATCAAGGAGGCCCTCTCGGCTCCCATAATGCTAGTAGCCGCATCCAAAATTGTTTTCGAAAGTTTCCTTTCGTTAAGGGAAGAGCCAAGCGCTCTTCCCACACTTGTAACGCAGGCTTTTGCTTGACGCTGGGAAGCGTCAAGCTGACTTATTAATGAAGAAAGTTTCTCGGTCATCATATTGCACGTTTCAAACAACTCGCCGAACTCATCCTTGGATAAAATTTTTGCCCTCTTTTTGAAGTCGCCTTTTGCCACCTGTTGAGCGGTACCCCTTAGAATATCAATTGGACGATATACAAACTTTGATAAAGCTACCCAGTACAAAAGAAAACTCACTAAAGTAGCTACAAATGCCAGCAATAAATTTCGCAAATAAACTGCATCTATGGCTTTAGCTAACTCGCTGAGGTTAGAATATATGTGAATAGCTCCCAGCAATTTTCCTTCGCCAAAAAGTGGCATCACAATCTCTTGAGCCCTGGGCCTTCTGTCGAAAAAACTAAAGGACTCAACTATTTCGCCTTCTTCTTCCCCTTTAGTTCTAAAAGCCCAAACATGTTCGATAACTTTTCTATCTTTTATAGCGTAAACTAAGCATTCATCTTCATCTTGCTTACCTGTCTCTTCGGAATCAAGAGAGGTAAGTATTTTCCCATCCCGGCCGACCACCCGAAAAAAAACAAAATCTTGATTAAAAGAATCAATGAAATTAATTAAGTGTCTCTTCTCGGAAGAGGAAAGCTCCTCATCTTTGAGAAAATCCTCAGTATGATGCTTAATAGAATTTGCGATAATAAGATTTTTCTCTTTTACATCTTTCAGCCAGCTATTTTTTTGCCATTGTATTGAAAAATAAGTTAGGGTAGCAGTAAGCATAAAAATTAATCCCGCCATCACCAAACCGAGCTTCCAGCGCAGCTTTAATTTAAGCATATTTACCTCTAATGTATTTACACCATAGTTTATTTATCGGCAATTTCTCAAAAAAAATAAGCTGTGCAGGGGATTTCTTTTTTATAAAACAAAACCCCCGACATTTAGTACGGGGGTTTTGTTAATGTTTTTATTAATTTATACGTGTAACTTATACTTCCCCGCAAAGCTTAAGAAGCCGTTCCCAATCTTTGTCCACTTTTTCCTGAAGTTCCTCAAGAAGATGCTCGTTTTCAGGTTTAAAGAGATGTTTAAATCTCCCTTGAGTCTTAAACCATTCAACCAAGGGCTTTTTCTCTTTAGGTTTATAGGTTAGCTTCCACTCACCATTTTCAACCTCGTATAGAGGCCAAAAACAAGTCTCCACGGCAAGCTTTGCAATTCGAAGAGTTTGGTCGGAAGGATGACGCCATCCGCGCGGGCAAGGGGCAATCACATTTAAAAATGCCGGACCATCAGCTTCAAAAGCCTTTGTTGATTTCCTTACTAAATCCTTCCAAAAAGCGGGAGATGCCTGAGCTACATAAGGAATATCGTGCGCAGCAATACAAGCGGTCAAATTTTTGCGATTTTGCTTCTTGCCCGGTTGAACCTTTCCTACCTCAGAAGTAGTGGTCCATGCCCCCCTTGGGGTTGCACTTGAACGTTGAATACCCGTGTTCATGTAAGCACCGTTGTCATAGCATACATAAACTATATTGTGACCGCGCTCTATCACCCCCGAAAGGGATTGAAAACCGATATCGTAAGTCCCTCCGTCGCCGCCAAAGGCGATAAACTTTATCTCTTTATCCAGTTTTCCCCGACGTTTTAGCGACCGATAAGCGGCCTCTACGCCACCAATTGTCGCACCTGCATTTTCAAAAGCAGAGTGAATATATGGTGCATCCCATGCAGTTGAAGGATATATTGTGGTTGACACTTCAAGACACCCGGTGGCGCAAGCAACGACTACCGGTTCATCTGTTCCCATAAGAATTTGCCTTGCCACAATTGGCGCCCCACAACCCGCACAGAGCCTATGCCCGCAAGTGAGTTTTTCTTTCTTTGCCGCCAAGTCTTTTATCTTCATGTTAATACCTCCACTTCTTTAAGCCCAAGGTAATCAAAAGTCTTCTTAACTTTTCCGGTCTTTGCAACATCCATTAATACATCAAATGCTCTCTTTGCATCCTGTAACGTATACTCCCTACCTCCAAGACCGTATATAAAATTAATCACCTTTGGTCTAACCTCTAAATCAAAAAGAGTGGCTTTAACTTCACTAAAGAGTGGCCCGACTGACCCAAAAGATAGTGCTCTATCCAGAACAGCCACCGCTTTTAAGTGTTTTAGAGCGTTGACAAGCTCTTCTGCCGGGAAAGGTCTGAAAACTCTGAGCTTAAGTAATCCCACCGGAACCCCTTTGGCTCGAAGCTCGTCTACCACGTGTCTCGTGGTGCCAGCCGAGGAATTCAACGTAACGATGGCAACCTCCGCATCATCTAACATATACTCCTCGAAGAATCCATATTTTCTGCCGGAAATTTTGGCAAATTCATCGGCCACCTCTAAAATAACGCTCTTTGCTCTTTCCATTGCATCGGCCTGATTTTTTTTGTGCTCCATAAAAAAACCTCCGAGACCGTCAAACGGCCCGTAGGTTACAGGGTTATCAATATCTAAGAGAGGCATAAATGGTTCGCGCTCTCCAACAAAATTCTTAACCTTCTCATCTTCGATAAACTCGGCCTTCTGAATCCCGTGGCTTATAATAAAGCCATCCATATTTACCATCACAGGAAGCAAAACCTTCCTGTTTTCAGCGATACGTATCGCTTGGATAGTATTATCATACGCCTCTTGAGCATCCTCGGAATAAAGCTGTATCCAGCTCGTGTCTCTTGCTCCCATGCTATCGCTGTGGTCACAGTGAATGTTAATTGGAGCACTCAAAGCCCTGTTGACGTTAAACATCGCAATTGGAAGCCTCATCCCGGATGCAATATAGAGCATCTCATGCATCAAGGCTAACCCCTGAGAAGAAGTCGCCGTCATGACGCGAGCCCCCGCAGCAGAAGCGCCTATACAGTTGCTCATGGATGAATGTTCGCTTTCCACGGTCACACACTCCGTATCAACCAAACCATTGGCGGCAAACTTTGAAAAACCCTCAACGATGGCAGTTTGGGGAGTTATGGGATAAATACTAAGGATATCTGGATTTATTTGCCTCATCGCTTCAGCTACAGCTCCATTGCCCGTCGTGGCCACAATTCTTTTTTTGCTCATAATCTTCACCTACCCTTCCACCATTTTAATCACGTCGAAAGGGCACTCCGTGGCGCAAATTCCGCACCCTTTGCAATAATCCATATCAATCCCTCTCACCTTACCGTCTTTTACTAAAATCGCGCCTTCAGGACAAGATATCCAACAAATTAAACACTGCTTGCATTTTTCTTCATTCCACTTAGGAGCTTTCGAGCGCCAGCCACCTGTTTTATACTCCCTCGCTGTACCGCTTTTAGGAATAATTGCACCTGGCATAAGTTTGTTTGCCTGCCAATCTTTCATTCGCCCCTCACCCTCTCATAGGCTCGCCTAATCGCTTCTATATTCCCTTCGAGAATCTTTTGATTAAACTTTTTGCCAAAAGTCTTAGCAAAATGACTGGTCACATCCTCAAGAGGAGCCATACCTGTAATTTTTATAAGCGCACCGATCATTGGAGTATTGGGGATTGGTCTGCCCAATGTATCTATTGCAATTGAAGTTGCATTGATGGCGTAGACCTTTCCTTTTTTTATGCCCAGTCTTTTTCTTACATCTGTAGGATCATCATCAGTATTTACCAAAATTACGCCATCATCCGATAGCCCTTTAGCAACCTTAACAACATCCAACAAGGTTTCATCTAAAACCACAACTATATCGGGATTTTTGACTCCACAGTAAATACTGATTGGAGCGGATGATATTCTTGTAAAGGCCTTAATGGGGGCTCCCATTCTTTCTGGGCCATATTCTGGAAAAGCCTGGATGTCTTTCCCGCTGGCAAGTGCCACTTCTGCCAAAAACTTAGCGGCCGTAACCGCACCTTGGCCTCCACGCGCATGCCACCGAATTTCGGTACATTTCTCCACTTCTGCACCCCTTTCTCTCTTTTTAAGACAACAAAAAAAATATACTCCAAACAAAAGAAAAAAACCGTTGATTTTCAATAAGTGGTCAGTTTACGGCAATCAACGGTTAATTTTTCAACCCGTTTGGTTTACATTTCCCTTCTTCCTTCTAACGCCTTGCCGAGAGTAACCTCATCCGCATATTCTAAATCTCCCCCAACCGGCAAGCCACTCGCTATTCTGGTAACCATAATTCCAAGCGGCTTAACCAGTCTAGCAATATACATCGCTGTAGCTTCGCCTTCAATGTTGGGATTTGTCGCAAGGATTATTTCTCTAACCTTATCATCTTTAAGACGATCTAAAAGTTCCTTTATTCTCAAATCGCCGGGGCCAATCCCATCAATAGGGGAAACAACACCTTCCAGAACGTGATAGCGTCCCCTATAGTTACCCGCCCTCTCCAGAGCAATAATGTCACGCGGTTCCCCAACCACACAGAGCAACGAATCATCTCTGTTGGTGTCGCGGCACAATTCACACACATCCCCTTCGGTAATATTGAAACAAATCTTGCAAAACTTTATCTTGTTTTTAACATCAACAATAGCATCAGATAATTTTTTGGCCTCCTCCGGAGAAACTTTTAAAAGATGAAAAGCCAATCTTTGAGCAGATTTAGGACCAATGCTCGGAAGTTTTGTTAGCTCCTCAATTAAAACCGCAACAGGTGCTGCGTAATACACAAAATCACTCCTTTGGCTGTTGGCCATTAGTCATTTAGTCGGTAGTCTCTTAGTGGGGAGTTATCTGGTTCTTTAGTTTCTTGGCTACGTGGCTACGTGGTTTCTAAGTCGCTATGTTGCTATGTCGCCAGCTCTCTTCCCCTTTTACCCATCACCCTTATTTGCTATTCGCTGTCCGCAATACTACATCAGGCCGGGTATCCCCATGCCACCAGTAACACTATTAAGTCTTTGTGCAGCCAAATCCCTGCTCTGCTGAAGAGCCTCATTGGCAGCGGCAAGGACTAAATCTTGAAGCATGCCTACATCATCGGAGTCCACAACCTCGGAGTCGATCTTTACCTCAAGCAATTCTTGCTTTCCGTTCGCAACAACTTTAACAGCGCCACCTCCTGCACTTGCTTCAATCCGTTCACCGGCCAACTCTTCTTGAATTTTAGCCATTTCTTGCTGCATCTTTTTAGCCTGCTTCATCAACTTACCAACATCCATAAATACATCTCTCCTTCGTTAAATTGGGATATTCTAAAAAATTGCTAACTTCTTAATGCTCGCCCGGACTATTTTCTTCAGTTATCTCCGCATCAAAATCTCGCTGTAACAAATCAACGATTTTCTCTCTATCCAATATTTCGTCGTCATCTTTTTTCTCTTCTTTTTGAATCGACGGACCGGGCGTACCGCCTTCCTCCAAAACACACTTTATTTTAGCCTTAAACCCCAAGACTTCTTCTAAAGACTTCCTTACAAACTCAAGGTTCTGAGATTTTTCAATCTCACCCTTGTGAAACCCCGCTCTCCGATTAAACTTAAGCACCAAGTTCGACTCCTCAACCTCAGCAGATTTACACTCGAGCAACAAGGCGTAAGTGGATATTTTCTTTTCCTTAACTTTGTTTAATATAACCGGCCAAGCACGCTTAACTTTGTCTGTGTTTATCAAGCTGCCATTCCCGCTTGGGCTTGGGCTTGGGCTTTTAACTTCCCCGTCCTCCATCTTTTTTTTCTCGCTTTTCGGTTTCGTGCCATCGCCCCTCGGTTTTTCACCTTGTTTTTTCTCTTCGTGCTTCAACTTTTCAGGTTTTTCTTTAGCATTGGAAGTAACTTTCGGGGTTCTCGTCTTCTCCTCCATTATAATTCGGTCAGTAACTTGTCCGCCTTTTAGATTCCCCGTTTCTTTTTTAATTGTCTTTGATTTCCGATCCACAATTATCCTCTCAAGCTCTTCAACCCGGCAAAGCAATCCTTCTAAAGATGAATCCATTTCAGGCCTTGTGAGTTTCATTAAAGTCATCTCCAACGCCAACCTTGCATCAGGGTCCCAGCGCATCTGACTGTGGGCAACACTTAAAACATCCAAAAACCGCATTAACCCAGATTCTTGGAAACAAGCTGCCTGAGCTCCCATTTTCGCAAAAACTTCAGGTGTTACGTTAACTATCTCGTTTGCCTCATTGGCGTTCTTTATAATAAAAAGAGCGCGAACGTATTCAATTAAATCTTTAGTAAACTGCCTTGGGTCCCTACCGTTTTCAACTAACCTCTCGACAAATTCAAAGATAGCGGTGGCGTCCCTCTTGAGCAAAATTTCTACGGTCTCAAAAAGGAGTTCTGCGTGACTCATACCCAATAAAGAAACTACATCGTCGACTTTTATCTCTTTACCTGTAAAAGAAGATAGCTGGTCCATCATTCCCAGAGCATCACGCAAACTACCCTGAGCATGTCTGGCAATCAGCGGTAAAGCCCTTTCTTCAACATTAATACCTTCGGTTTTAGCCACCTGCAACAACCTTACTACCATATCAGATGTATGGATTATCTTGAAGTCAAAACGCTGACAGCGAGAAAGAATCGTAGGCAAAACTTTGTGCGGCTCGGTTGTAGCTAAAACAAAAATCACGTGGGGAGGAGGTTCTTCCAGCGTTTTAAGAAGCGCGTTGAAGGCTTCACGAGTAAGCATGTGCACTTCGTCAATTATATAAACCTTTACCCTGCCATCTGCGGGCAAAAAATGGATCTTTTCTCTTAGATTGCGAATTTCATCAATTCCCCGATTGGAAGCGGCGTCTATCTCAAAAACATCGACAAAACTTCCACTATTAATTTGAAGGCAAGCGTTGCACTTGTTACAGGGAATTGGCGTGGGGCCCTTTTCACAATTAAGCGCCTTAGCTAAAATTTTAGCGACGCTTGTCTTTCCTGTTCCCCTCGGACCGCAAAAAAGGTAGGCATGAGATATCATATTTCGCTTCAACGCATTAGATAACGTGTGCGTGATATGGTCCTGACCAACCACTTCTTCAAAAGTCTGAGGACGATATTTTCTATAAAGAGAAACGTAAGACACTAAATCTTACACCACCTGAAAGAGGATATTTTATCAAAAGATAGCACAAATAAAACAAAATTTCACCAATCACATAAAGCAAACTACTCGAGTGGCATGAAAAAGATAAATAGGAGTGCTGCAAGCAATGCCGTTAACCCACCATAAACAAAAGGCGCCGATGGCCCCACGTATGTCCAGAGCAACCCGGCAATTAAACTAGCCGCAAGTGTTACCAACCCCACCGCTGTATGATAAAGGCCGAGCGCCATACCCCTGTTCTCCGGCTCTGCCATATCAGTTACCAAAGCCCGGCTCACACCCTCTGTGGCTGCAATATACACACCGTATATGGCAAAAAGCGGCCAAATGTAAACGGATTTAGATACAAGAGCGAGGGCAAAATAGACCATCGAAAAGATAAGAAACCCGCCAACCATTAGTTTTTTTCTTCCCACCCTATCAGAAAGAATACCGGCCGGCATCGAAAAAGATGCGTAAACCACATTGTAAAGAACGTAGGCTAAAACAACCAAGGTAGCCGAAAGTCCCAGATTTTTCGCTCTTAAAATCAGAAAAACATCGCTGGAGTTGCCAAGCCCAAAAACAACCACAATTAAAAGAAGTATTTTAAAATTCTCGTCAAAGCCGGCCAAGCTTAAACGAGGAGCTTCTTTTGAGCCAAAAGTTTGTCTTTTTTTCTCTTTCACAAAGAAAGAGAGAAGAGCAACACCTAAGACAGCCGGAAAGAAAGAAAGCAAAAAAATCAATCGATACTGCTCTTTCAAGACGACCATCAAAACAAGAGCAACCAAAGGGCCGATAACCGCCCCCGTAGAATCCATCGCCCTATGCAAACCAAAGGCTTTACCGCGACTTCCCGAATCGGTCTCATCGGCAATGAGGGCATCCCTCGCTGAGGTTCTAACTCCTTTGCCCAAACGATCCACAAAGCGAGCCGTTAAAACCGTGGGCCAGACGAAAGCCACGCTTAAAAGTAACTTCCCCAGAGCGGAAAGAGAATACCCTCCCAGCACAAACGGTTTTCTCTTCTCAAACCTGTCCGAAAGCCAGCCGGAAAAGGTTTTTAAAATGCTCGCGGTGCTTTCGGCAACCCCTTCAATTAAGCCAACGACGGCAACGGGAGCGCCCAAAACACTGGTCAGAAAGATGGGGATAAGAGGATATATCATCTCGCTGCTTATATCGGTAAAGAGGCTTACCAGCCCCAAGACAAAGACGTTCTTTTTTATCCCGGGAACTAAAAAATCATTCTGCCTTTTCTCCACACAATCTCCTTTATGCTAAACAAAAAATTAAATTAATTATACGAGAAAAACCAACTGGGCGCCAAAGAAATATTGGACAGGATCCGTTTAAAAGAGGAAAATTATAATGGATTGGACTCTGTTTTTGACGTTCTTTTAAAATATCAAAATTAAAGACCCGACGCCCTTGTTTTACCTGCTTTCTTGTCGCTCCACTCAATTATCCGCTCAATGGATAACCCCATAATGACCACAAAAATAATGGTCAGAATAAGTCTTGCTACCATAAACTTCGGGCCAAGAAATTGGAGCTCCATCATCTCTTGGGGAATCTTTATGCATGCCCACGCGGAAAGAAAAATAATGATGTTGGAGGTGCGAGCGCCTTTTTTGATTAAGACTGAAGCCACAGGAAAAGCCACGTAGAGGGAACCCGTTGGTAACGCGCCAAAGAATATCGCAAGTGAAATACCTTTTATCCCCGACGTTTTCCCCAAATATTTTACGACCATTTCTTTTGAAACCCACACCGAAAAAAGTCCCATTAATATCATTACGGCGGGAAGTATCGTGCCCATTTCAATGAAAAAATCCCACGATATTTTAAGTACCGCCTCTTGCCTCGCGGGAAAAATTGATAACAGAATTATCGCAATAATCAAGGTAACTAACAGAGGGGCTATATCCTTTATTATCCCTTTGCGGGGCTTTTCTCTCACATTATTCTTCATAGCATCATCCCCATGATGAGAGCAATAATAATTGCGAAGATAAAGCTTACCCCGTTTCTGAGAAGGGCCATTTTCTTTCCCAACTCTTTTATCTCCAATGGCAGCGTTACCGTTCCAATCATTGTCAATGTGGTAATGAAAGCGGCAACCGCGGCAACCGATGCTCCGCCTTTAAGAAGAGACGCAGCCAACGGAAACGCAATCAAGGCAGGGATATGTAAGATTGCTCCTACTGATGCAATAAGAATCACTCCGCCAAATCCCGCTTGCTCACCCATAGTTTTAGAGATTAAATCCAGCGGCACGAAACCCAAAAGCAAACCTATAAAAATTATAATAATAAGAACGATGGGAAGAATGCGGAAGAATGATTTTACTGCCACGAGCAGCGATTGTTTTGTTTTCGCCCTGTCTTTAATCAAAGAAATGACTAAGCAACTGAGAGCAAAAATATTTACAAAGATAGCAGCTGAGCTCATTTATAAACCTCCGTCTTTATTTCGTAATCCCTGATTTTGCCTGTGGTTTGGAGTATAAAGGGTTGGGGGGTTAAAATCATGTTTCATTCTTTCCGGTGGCCATTTTAACAGTTCTACTTATCGTGGCATAATACATGTCCAATTATTCAAAACACACTCTTACTCATACCTTAAGGCTTCAATCGGGTCTAGCTTTGAGGCCTTAAAAGCGGGGTAAACTCCGAAAAATATGCCAACGGCAAACGAGAACAAGAAAGCCAAGACAATAGACCAGAAAGTGATGCTGCTCGGCAAGAACTGCCCAAGCACCACTGAGCCAACAGCTCCAAAAATGATCCCGAGCACGCCACCTACAACACTTAAAGTTATGGCCTCAATAACAAATTGAGACAGAATATCAAATGTCCTGGCGCCGACGGCCTTACGAATGCCAATCTCCCTTGTCCGCTCCGTTACCGAGACGAGCATTATGTTCATAATCCCTATACCGCCAACAAGAAGCGAGATGCCCGCGATACCTCCTAACATCAGAGTGAGCGTTCCCATCATCGACTGAAAAGTTGCCAAAAGCTCATCCTGCGCAAGAATAGTAAAGTCGTTCTCCTCAAGCTTTTTTGATAGCACCCGTTCCGTCTCTTTTATGGCCAAATCCATATCTTCTTGTCTCTCAGCTTGAACCAAAATTAAACTAACGTTTTTCGTACCTAAAATCCTTTGGGCAACGGTTACGGGAATAAAAACTTGATTATCCATGTCTATTCCCATACCTCCCGCACCTTTTTTGCTCATGACTCCAATTACAGTAAACTTTCGCCCGCTAATGGTAATCTTCTCCCCGATGGGATCACGAAAGCCAAAGAAGTCTTCCGCAACAGTTTGACCTATCGTGCAGACCCTCTTTAAACCTTCGACATCAGTTTCGGCAAAAAATCTTCCTTTTTCCACAGAAGAGTTTCTTGCAATAGGATATTCTGGCGTCGTGCCCATCAAATCGGCCGTCCTTGAAAGGTTGCCGTATTTAACAGAGGCTACTCCACTTATGGTTGGAAGCACGTATTTAACGTGTTGCGCCCCGTTTTTAATATCTTCAACATGCTCAAGCTCAAGTTTGTTGGTCATCCCCATTGGGCCGCCCGAGTGCCCACCGCCGGGTTGCATCTCGATTTTCCCGGGCATGACCATAGTTATATTTGAACCAAGCCCCATAATTTGGCCGGAGATATCCGCCTGAACACCGCTTCCAATTGAAACCAAAAGTATGACGGCCGAGACACCTATGATCATACCCAACATTGTTAGTATAGAACGCATCTTGTTGGCTAATAAGCTATCTATTGCGACTCTAAAACTTTCAAGAATGTTCATTATTCTCTTCCTTCTCGTCAATTTTAGCCAGGATCTCTTTGGCTTTTTTTCTGTTGGAAACCGCTCTATCGGCAACTATCTTTCCGTCCAAAATCTGAATGATTCTTTGAGCGTGTTCAGCAACATAGAGCTCGTGAGTAACTAAAATTACCGTTCTTCCTTCGCTGTGTAATTTTTGCAAAATCGCCATTACCTCAGCTCCGGCTTTTGAATCAAGATTTCCCGTGGGTTCATCGGCAAGTATTATGGCGGGCTCATTTACCAACGCGCGAGCAATCGCAACCCTCTGTTGCTGCCCACCCGAAAGCTGCGTAGGTCTATGGTAAAGCCGGTCGCCAAGCCCAACCGCCTCTAACATCTCTTTGGCCTTCTTTGTTCTCTCCTTTAAGCCGATACCGGAATAAACCATGGGAAGCTCAACATTTGCTATCGCCGTTGCCCTGGGAAGCAAATTGAAAGACTGAAACACGAAGCCAATCTTTTTGTTTCTAAGCACAGCGAGCTCGTTTTCGTTTAAATTAATTGTATCCTGACCTTCAATTTTAACATTCCCGGAGGTTGGCTTATCGAGGCAGCCGATTAAATGCATAAGCGTGGACTTTCCAGAGCCCGACGTACCCATTATAGATACAGATTCGCCCGATTTTATGGAGAATGAAACTCCCCCAAGCGCGGGAACCTCAATGTCCTCTATCTTATAGATTTTCTTTAAATCTTTTGTCTCTATCAACATAAGGTTAATCAACTGCCTTTACCTTCGAAATCTTGCAAACAGTCCGCGCTTATTCATCTTCAGCCATCTGTACTTTATCGCCATCTTTTAATTTAGCGACTTCCGAGATGATAACCTGGTCACCAATTCTTACACCTCTTCTTATCTCAACACGCGTTTCATCGGAAAGACCGACTTCGACTTCCCGCTCCTTGACAATGCTATCCCTTAAGATAAAAACAACATCTTTGTCTTCCTTTTCCAAGACCGCCTCTATCGGCACCGTGACAACATTGTTCTTTGTGGTCTCTATGACATCGGCGCTGCCGTTCATACCGATTTTTAAATCAAGAGATGACTGCTCAAGCTCGATTTCAATGGGAAAAACCGTAGCCCCCGTTGTCGTAACCGAAGATACGGAACCAATCTTTACAGCTTTTCCTTTGATGAGCTTATTTGGATATGCGTCAATTACAACCTCGGCCTCTTGCCCTATTTCTATCCTTCCGACATCGGTTTCGTCCACATTTGCAACAAAATTCATCTTGCTCAAATCCGCTATAGTAAAAAGAACTTGTCCTTGTTGAACGGCGCTTCCTTTGGTAAGTCCCCCACCTTGGCCCATCGTTCCCGAAGTCGATGTCGAATAAATAAGAATTCCATCGATTGGAGCCGTTATTTTTACATTTGCAAGGTTCTTTTTGGCAATCCCGTAAGCCATCTCGGCTTGTTCAACCTGGGCTTCGGCCGCATCCAACTCCTCATCGGAGGTTCGTGGAATCGAATCCAGTTTTTCCAGATTTGCCTTAGCAGAAAGATACGCGGCATAAGCTTGCTTCTCCGCAAAGCTTAATTGCTCCTCATCCAATTCAAGAATCACATCGTTCTTCTTTACTTTGGAGCCATTCCTAAAGGAAAGTGCCTTAATTATGCCACTTACATCTGCCGCAACCTCTTTTTGATTTCTCGCTTCGAGCTCTCCCGATGCGGAAACAACAATGGAGATGGTCCCTTTCGTTGCTTTTGCCGTCTTTGCTTCAATTGCCCCATTTCTAAAAAAGAAAAATCCGGCCAACGCAATTAAAATAACCGAAACAAAAATAATTATCCAAGTCTTTTTCTTCATCTTAATCCTCCCCGTGATCTCTTAAACCAGCTACAATAACAGGTAAAATCCTTTGGAAAATCACAAATAAATCTTCAAAGTCCTTTTCATCCACTTTTTCAAGCAAAGATGTAAGTCTTCCCCATCGTTTCTCCTGCACCTTTACAATGATATTCTTCCCCTTATCGGTTAGATAAATGCGAACGACCCTTCTGTCTTTTCCATCACGCTTACGCTCAAGATAATCATCACGAACAAGTCTATCCACTATTCCGGTGGCAGTCCCGAAGTTTAAAGAGAGCGCTTTTGCAAGGTCACTCATCTTGCAACTCCCTTTTGTGTCAACCATCATCATGACAAAAAATTGAGGCATAGTTAATCCCACTTCAACAGCCAAAACTTTTTCTTTTCCTCTAAAACCATGAAAAAAACTTGTTAAAAGAGTATCTATTTTTTTCGCATAAATTTCAGCGTGTTTTCTATCCATTTCCCCTCATTAATTTGTATTACAAATATTTTATATTACAAATTATATTTCTTTAAAGAAGTACTGTCAAGAGAAATAAAGCTAGGGTGATGGGTATAGGGTAAAGGTAAATGAAAAATGGAGAGTGAAAAAATAAAAACTAGAATTTAAAATTAAAAATGTCTTAAAAGATTTTCATAACACCAGCATCTAAACCTTTTCATTTTTCTATATAGTTCTACTTGCCTGCCGGTAGGCACGGCATTTTTATATTTTATTTCTTAATTTGAACTCACTTCCGACTATCAACTCTCGACTACCAACTAAATGACCGTGCACCCACCTTTGACATTAAACTATAAGCGAAATCCCGATAGTTAACTCCAGTTAGGTGAACCTGCGGCACCCGGTAGTTCTTGCTTACCGCTGCTTCCTTCCGAACCTGACGGGGTTCACAAGCTGCCGTCGCACAGGACCCAACCTTCAACATCACTTTTCAAGATTTCATTCTTATAGCCAATGCCTCCGGAGGGAATTCAGTCCCGCTATAGCGGATTGCGGATACAGGGCACCGCTGACTCCCCACCTAGCACGGTCAAAGAAATTATAGCATCTTTTGTTCTTATAATTAAATCAGATGGTAGGGAGGGATTGTCTTCGACTCCTTTTATGCAAAATGATTTACCATGAGCGAGCGAAGCAAGTCGAATGGCGGAGAGGGAGGGATTCGAACCCTCGTGACAGCTATAAACCGCCAACGCGATTTCCAGTCGCGCGCACTAGGCCGAACTATGCGACCCCTCCATAACAGTTATTAGTCGGTAGTTGTTAGTTCATAGTTTAAAAGACTTTAGAGCTTAAAAGGTAAAGATTTTGAGCCTATCTGTCAACTCTTGGTTATATCTTATCACGTGATTGGCGTTTCATTTTTATGTAGCCTGCCACGTGACCCCGTAAAGCTTTACACCACGGGGTTTTACGTGGCGGAGAGGGAGGGATTCGAACCCTCGTCCCACCGTAAGGCAGGAAGCGGTTTTCGAGACCGCCGCACTCAGCCGGACTATGCGACCTCTCCAGAAATTTACAAAATTGTAAAATGAAAATTTTAAATATTAAATTGTAAATTTATTTCCTTTTCTTAGCTGTAATAATCGACTTTGCGATAATATTGCTTAATTGCTTTGTTTCCTCAATAATTTGAGTTAAATTTTGCTCCTTTAAAATTGCTGATTTCTGAATCAACCTTAACCAATATAGTGATTCACGAATTTCCTTCAAAACAATTTGAAGCTTATGTATGAAATCAGCCCTGCTTTGAGCACCACATGCCTCTTCATAATTAGCTCCAACGGAGGTACCGCAACGCAATAACTGGTTTGCGATTTGCCTTCCTACCAAAGTCTTTCTTAATTTCATGGTAAGTTTTACAATCTCAACGCCATATTCTAACAATCGTTCTGAAAGTTCATTTGCTTTTTCTTCCACTTTAAATTTTCCAATCTGCAATCTTCAATTTCCAATTCGACATTCGCAGAATGTCGGTTAGCGACCTCTCCAAGAGTTATTTTAACGTCTTTTCTTAAAAAAGTCTTGCAAGAGTTTACGGCACTCTTCCTCGCAAACTCCAGAGGTTACGCTGGTTTGATGGTTTAATCGCACGTCATTTGTGATGTTGTAAAGGGTGCCTGCGGCGCCGGCTTTTATATCAGATACTCCGTAAATCAACTCGTCCACACGCGCCTGAAAAATAGCTCCCGCACACATTGGGCAAGGTTCCTTGGTAACGTAGAGTCTACAACCCGAAAGCCGCCAGTTTCCTAAATGCTTTGCCGCTTTTTGAATAGCCAAAACCTCAGCGTGGGCCGTGGGATCCTGCCGACCCTCACACTCATTGCGCGTCTTCGCTATAATATCGCCCTTAAAAACAACAATGGCGCCTACCGGCACCTCTTCTTCGGAAGCTGCTTTTTCCGCTTCCTCTATGGCTATTTTCATATATTCTTCATTCGTCATATTTTTACCTAATTAAATTTTCCCTCCGCAAAAATCTCCTTTACTTTCTCTAACGCTTCCGTATTCGATAAATCTGTTTTTTTGCTCCCGACTCATCACTACTAACTACCGACTATTTGCTTTGTAAATTTATTGGTGCGCCTGACAGGAGTCGAACCTGCAACCTTTGGATCCGTAGTCCAACGCTCTATCCAATTGAGCTACAGGCGCATTTAGTTGGGAGTTGG
>Ga0209121_10000135_pt1 | contig 73702 bp, 64 predicted proteins | sample Cruoilmetagenom3_FD_187292 | JGI IMG/M metagenome (GOLD analysis project Ga0209121, IMG submission 187292) | Oil polluted marine microbial communities from Coal Oil Point, Santa Barbara, California, USA - Sample 3 (SPAdes) (version 2) | ecosystem: Environmental > Aquatic > Marine > Oil seeps ...
TCGACACCATAGAGCGCGAGGCGCGATTGCAGGTCGGCCCAATCGGTGGCGCGTTGCATGTCGGGGGCCAGAAGGTGCCGCAGCCGGGAGACCCGGTGTTCGTGCGCTTCCACGGCGGCCCGTGCGCTCCGGAGCCGCATCGCCTCGCGGTCGAGCATCCCGCGCACGAGGTCGTCCAACGCCGCGTCCCGTTCGAGCGCCATCATGCGGAGCGTGCCGACCAGGCCGGACGGCAGAGAAAGGGTCACATTCTGAAATGTCATTGCCTAACATAGGCACAGCTTGCTTAATGCGCGGTAAACGGCCGCCGGTTTCCGGGCCCTCCCAGCCCCCTTCACCGGCCACGTCCCCCGCGCTAGCCTCGCCCGCGAACAGGTTTCAGAAAGGCATGTCCATGCATCGTATCGCCGTCTCTCTCCTTGCCCTTGCCGCCGCCCTGCCGGCGTTCGGCGACGACGTCACCGTCCTGGCCCCCGTCTCTGCCGTCACCGTCTACCCTGACGGCGCCGAGATTATCCGCCGGGCCAGCGCCGAGCTGCCCGCCGGCACCCATCGGGTCTTCCTGCCCTACGCCGGGCTCGACGATCTTTCTGCGCTGCCGCGGATTGCGACCTCGGAGGGGGTCACCATCGGCACGCTCGGGTTCCGCCGCGACGTCGGGCTCGACCGCGAGGCGCTGTTCACCCAAGCGCAGGCCACCGCCTGGGCCGAGGTCGAGCGGCTCGACAGCGAGGCCGATGCCGCGGCCGACGCCCGGGCCCGGACCGCTGCCTCGGTCAAGGCGTTGGACGCGCGGCTCGCCTTCCTCGACAAGATCGAGCCCGGCGAGGCCGCCACCGCGGAGACGGTGCTGGCCCTTGCCGCCACGCTGACCGAGCAGGTCGCCGAGGCCGAGGCCGCGCTGGTCGAGGCGAGGGCCGCGCTGCGTCCGCTCGACGAGCGGATTGCAGAGATCAAGGCGGCGCAGGCCGCAGCCCTTGCGGCCTTCGAGCGGCTTTCGCCGCCGGACGAGGTGGCCGACATGATCTCTGTCGAGCTCACCCTCGCCGAGGCCGGCCCGGTGACACTGGAGCTCTCCGAGCTTGCGCCCTACGCCTGGTGGGAGATGGATTACGATATCGACCTCGACCGGGAAGCGGGGGCCCTCGGCATCGACCGCAAGGTGATCGTTGCCCAGAACACCGGCGAGGTCTGGGCCGATGTCGCCCTCACCCTGTCGACGGCGCGGCCAGGCGAGGCGGTGAGCCCGGCGCCCGTGCATCCCGACCCGGCGCGGATCGAAGAGCCGCGGGAAGTCGCCCGTGGTGGGGTCGCGTCACTGGCGATGGAAGACGCGATGATGATGGCGCCCGCGCCGGAACCGGTGATGGAAGCGCAGATGAAGACCGCGACAATGCAGCTCGACGGCTTGGCGCTCTCCTATGTCTACCCTGAGCCTGTCACGATTGCCTCCGACGAGGCGGCGGAACTGGCGCTCGACACGCTCGCGCTCGACGCCGAGCCGATGATCTGGGCGAGCCCCCGCCGGGATGAAACCGCCTTCACCATCGCCCGGTTCACCAACACGACCGAAGAGCCGATCCTGCCCGGCATGGCCAACATCCTGCGCGACGGGCATCTCGTGGGCCGCGAGCCTATCGAAATGATCCCGGCCGGCGCGGAGACGGAGATGGGCTTCGGCCCCATCGAAGGCATCCGGCTCGCGACCATCTTCGAGCGTAACGCCGAAGGCGACACCGGGCTGATCTCGCGGTCGAACACCCGCGAGCAGCGTTTGACCTTCACGGTCGAGAACCTGACCGGCGAGGCGCAGGAGCTGCGCGCCTTCTTCCCGCTCACCTACTCCGAACAGGAAGACCTGCGTGTGCGGGTGACTGCGAGCCCCGCACCGGACGAGAGAGACATCGACCGCGCGCGCGGTGTATCCGCCTGGGATCTCGCGCTGGTACCTGGTGAAACGGCGGAGGTGAACATCACCGTGGCCCTCGACTGGCCGGAGGGGATGGAACTCTACTGGTATCCGTAGGGCCGGCGCGGCCCGCGGCAACACGCACATCTCGGCGCGGCCGGATCGCGGAGGGGCAATTGGGCCGGACGACCGAGGCGAGGCCGCGCGTCGCGCGCCGGGTCGCGTCGCTCAGAACCCGATCTGGCTCTCGAACTCGCTCCTGCGGCCCAGCCAGAGACCGAGAAGGTCGCGGAAATCGCGTTGCGATATACCGTCGCGGCTGGTGGCGATATCCATCTCGAGGTTGACCGACCCGTCGTCGGCCACGAAGGCGCGGGTGAAGCGCCGGGTGAGCCCACCGTTCCAGGCATTGAGCACATCGAGCTGCACGTCATTGTCGAGCTGGTAGCCGGCATAGAATTGCACCGCGAGGCAATCGGCATTGTCGGTGCAGTCGTAGAACAGGAGGTACTCGGCTTCGCCCTCCTCCGTGAAGACGATCATCGGATCGCCGACCTGGTCGGTGGTCAGCTCCGGAGCACTGCCGCGTTTATCCAAAAACGCAATGAAGGCGCCGGGGTCGGAAGCAAGCAGCGCGTCGGCGATCGCCCCCGCGCTCTGCGGTGCGGGTTGCGGGGTCGGGTTCGCGCCGACCGGCCCGAGGAGGTTCAACGCCGCCAGTTCCTGGGGCTGATAGATGAACATCCGTTCGGGCGGCGTTTGCAGCATTTTCAGGACGATCTCGAACGGAACGCCGTAGCTGTAGAGCGACGCGAAGACCTCCGAGAGGACTTCCTGCCCAAAGGTGATATCATCGCCCAGACCGGCCAACCGATGCACGCCCAGCTTGCCTTCGGACCCGCGCTCGACGCCGGCGAAGAACATGTACGCGCAGGCGGAATAGCACTCCCCATCCGCAGGGATGTGGGTCTTCAGCCCGTATTCGCGGATGGTCGTGGACATCGACAGCCCGTCGTAGACCGTGCCGCCGCGGCTGGAGAGCACCAGGGTCTCGACCTCGGGGAAGGCGTGAAGCGCGCGGCCCAGGCGGAAATCGGTCTGGGAATTGATGTCGCCCTCAAGGTACAGGACTGTCGCGGCCTCGGTGTCGTAGACGAACGGCGCGTAGTCGGTGATCCGCTCGGCGAGCGCAGCCGAGGGCATTGCGGCGACGACAGCGCCGACGACTGCGCCGACGACTGTGGCCGTCATACCCGCAACCGGCAGCGCGCCGGCCTTCAATTCTCTATTCCTGTCTGCGTTAGCATCCATCCGGTCCTCGCAAGGGATATCAGTCGTTTGCCGCGTGCCACCTGGAACTGACCACTGCCGTTCCACCCGCCTTTTGGCGGATCAGAACCCGATACTCTCCTGGAACTCGTCCTTGCGCATCAGCCAGAGCTTCATCAGCACTCCGAAATCGCGGGTCGAAATCCCGTCGCGGCTGGTGGCGATGTCCATGTCGAGCCGAGCCTTGCCGTCGTCATAGGTATAAGCCCGCGTGAACCGCTTCAAAATGCCGCTGTTCCAGTCGTTGAGCACGTCGAGCGGCACGCCTTCCTCCATCGGGAAGATGGTGAAGAACTGAACGGACAGGCAATCGGCGTTGTCGGTGCAATCGTAGAACAACAGATACTCGGTCTTGCCCTCGTGGCGGAACATCACCATCGGATCCCCGACCGTGTCTTCGCGCAGTTCCGGCCGGTAGCCCTCGGCGGCGAAGAAATCCACGAAAGTCTGTGGATCGGATGCGAGCAGCTGCTGTGCGTGCGCGCCAGCACCCAGCCCCATGGCCAGTGCGGCAGTTGCGAATAATGTCCCGAGCTTCATCTAGCCCTCCAGCTTCTGTCGGCCTCAGTGTAGCCGCATCGGCGCACGGATCAACGACGCTTTTCCCGACACGCCAAGAGTTTAAGCGGCGTTTCCACCGGGCAACGGCCTGCGCGACCTTCCGCCGTGCGTCATTTCTCAGGCGACCAGCGCTTCGGCCTTCTTGAGATCGACCGATACCAGCTGGCTCACACCCTGCTCGCCCATGGTTACCCCGAACAACCGATCCATCCGCGCCATCGTCACCGCGTGGTGGGTGATGATGAGGAAGCGGGTTTCCGTCTGCCGGGTCATCTCGTCGAGCAAATCGCAGAACCTGGTGACGTTGGCGTCGTCGAGCGGCGCATCGACCTCGTCGAGCACACAGATCGGGGCCGGGTTGGCGAGGAACACCGCGAAAATCAGCGCCATCGCCGTCAGTGTCTGTTCGCCGCCCGAAAGCAGGCTGAGTGTCGACAGCTTCTTGCCCGGCGGCTGGCACATGATCTCGAGCCCGGCTTCGAGCGGGTCATCCGATTCGACCAGCACGAGATTGGCCTCGCCGCCCCCGAACAGGTGGGTGAACAGCATGCCGAAGTTCGAGTTGACCTGTTCGAACGCGGTGAGCAGCCGTTCGCGCCCTTCGCGGTTGAGCGAGGCTATGCCGGACCGCAGTTTCGAGATTGCCGCCTCGAGGTCGGCCTTTTCGCCCACCAGCGTGTCGTGTTCGGTCTGAACCTCGCGGGCGTCTTCCTCGGCGCGCAGGTTGACCGCACCGAGCGCCTCGCGCTGGCGCTTGAGGCGGTTGACGTCATGCTCGATCTTCTCGGCCGACGGCATCTGATCGGTATCGGTATCGAGGTCTTCGAGCAGCCCTGCGGGCGTTGTTTCCAGGTCTTCTTCGATCCGCTCGGCGGCGATGCCCACGGCTTCGCGCGCCGCGTCCACCCGTGCCTCGGCCCGGGCCCGGGCTTCGCGCCCTTCGCCGGCGATGCGCTCGGCGTCGCGTTCGCTGGTCATGGCCTCACGCAAGGCTCCTTCGGCGGCGCTCAGCGCGTCGAGCGCCTGGGCGCGCCGCGCCTCCGATTCGGAGATCGCCCGCGCAAGCTCGTCGCGTTTGGCTTCGAGCTCGCCCGGTGCGGCCTGCGCCTCCTTGAGTTCGGCCTCGCTCTCTTCCTTGCGCTCGGCGAGCTCGCCGATTCGCCTGCCCGCGCTTTCCAGCCGGTGCCGCCAGCCGGAGACCTCCTTGGTGACCTCCTGGCCCCGCTTGGTCCGCGCCTCGCCCTCGCGCTTGAGTTCTTCGTGCGCAGACCGCGCCGCCAGCATCGCGCTTCGCGCCGCTTCGACCACGCGTTTCTCGTCCTCGACCTTGTCGCGCGCCGCGTCGAGGTCCGGCAGTTCCGCCGCGGCCGTCTCGGCCTCGGCGAGCCGGTCGCGAGCGGCCTCGGCCTCCTCGGCGTGGCGGGTCACCGCGAGCGACAGGTTTTCAAGCTTGCCAGCGGCGAGGTTGCGGTCGGCCTCGGCGCGCGATAGCGCTCGCGCGCCCTCGGCCATCGCCCGGTCGGCCTCGCGCCGCGCGTCGCGCGCCCGCTTGTCCGCCTCGGTGGCCTCGGCCAGGGCGGCGCGAAGCGCCTCATGGGCGGCGCGGCTGTTTTCGGCGCGCGTATCCGCCACATCGAGATCGCGCTTCAGCCCGTCGAGCCTGTTCATCTGTTCGAGCCGCAGCGCCGCGGTCGAGGGTGAATCCTCTGCGCCTGCGCGCAACCCGTCCCACCGCCACAGATCGCCGGACTGTGTGACCAGCCGTTGGCCGGGCCGGAGCGCCGGTTGCAACCGTGCCCCGTCTTCGGGCTCGACGAGGCCGACCTGGGCCATGCGCCGGGTCAACACGCCCGGCGCGCGCACATGTGTCACAAGGGACGTCGCCCCCGCAGGCAGGGGCTGCGGATCGTCATAGTCGGGCAACGCCACCCAACCGGAGCCGTCCGAATCGACGGCCGGAGCGCGTAGGTCGTCCGCGAGCGCCGCGCCGAGCGCTTTCTCATAGCCGGCATCGACCCGGACCATGTCGAGCACCTGGTCGCCGGCGCGGGTGTCGCGATCAAGCAGGTTGGCAAGCGCCGTCACCTCGGCCCGGAGCGCGGTGACCTCGCCTTCGGTCTCGGACCGGGCCGCGCGGGCTTCCGCTTCACTGGCCTGTGCCTGGCCGCGGGCCTCGTCGGCGGCGATCAACGCGGCCTCGGCCTCTTCGGCTCGGGCCGCAATCCCCGCCTGGGCGGCTTCGGCGCTCGCGAACGCCGCCCGCGCCGCTTCCAAGGCCGCCCCGGCCTCTTCGACCGCCACCCCGGCCCGCTGTTCCTCCGCCTCGCTGCGCGCCAACGTCTTGCGGTTGTCTTCAAGCAGCCGCTGGGCAGAGTGGTGCCGTGCGGCGAGCCGCGCGACCTCCTCGTTGAGGCGGGTCAGCGCATCTTCACGCGCCTCTGCGGCCATCAGCGCGGCGCGGGCCTCTTCGGTGGCATCCGCCAGCCGGTCGTCGTGGCCCTCGCTAGCCCTCGCGAGTTCGCGGGCTTCCCATTCCAGCCGTTCGATCGTCTCGCCCGCATCCCGGTTCAGCGCTTCCTCGCGCTCGGAATCGCGCATCAACTGGGCGATCCGGCCTTTCAGCGTGGATATCCGTTCTGCCGCCTGGGCCTGCTGGTCGCTGAGCTGGTCGCGCGCCACCTGGAGCCGTTGCAGGATGGCCGCGGCGATCGCCTCCTCCTCGCGCAGCGCCGGCAGACGATCCTCTGCTTCGGTGCGCGCCTTCGCCGCCGCCCGTGCCGCCGCTTCGGCCTGCGCCGCCGCCGTCGCCTTGTCGGTCAACGTTCGTTCGGCGGCGAGCCGGGTTTCGTCGGCCTCTTTCCAGCGGCGATAGAGCAACAGCCCCTCGGCCTGGCGCAGCTCGGCCCCGATGGCCCGGTAACGCGCCGCCTGCTTCGCCTGGCGGGCGAGCTGGGCGAGCTGGTGGGCGAGCTGTTCGATCACATCGTCGACCCGCGCGAGATTGGTCTCGGTGCCTTTAAGTTTCAGCTCCGCCTCGTGGCGGCGCTGGTAGAGGCCCGAGATCCCCGCGGCCTCTTCGAGGATCCGCCGCCGGTTTTTGGGCTTGGCATTGATAAGCTCGGCGATCTGCCCCTGGCGTACCAGCGCGGGCGAGGTCGAGCCGGTCGAGGCGTCGGCGAACAGCATCTGCACATCGCGCGCCCGCACATCCTTGGCGTTGACCTTGTAGGCGGAGCCGGCATCGCGGGTGATCCGCCGCACCACGTCGAGGATGTCACTGTCGTTGAACGTCGCCGGCGCCAACCGGTCCCGGTTGTCGAGAAGCAGCGACACCTCGGCGAAGTTGCGCGCGGGCCGAGTCGCGGCGCCGGCGAAGATCACATCTTCCATGCCGCCGCCGCGCATTGCCGTCGGCCGGTTCTCGCCCATCACCCAACGCAAGGCTTCGAGCAGGTTCGACTTGCCGCAGCCGTTGGGCCCGACGACGCCCGTGAGACCCTCGGCGATGACCAGATCGGTCGGATCGACGAAGCTCTTGAAACCATTGAGCCTGAGTTTTGTGAACCGCACGCGGCCTGCCCTCGATGTGATTCTCGTTGAGACGGCATCATCTCGGGGCCAGCCGGACGAGTCAACGCGAGCTGCGCCGCATGTTGGGGGGCGTGTCGACTTTTCCACAAGATGTGGCCGGGACCACGTGCCTCCGGGATGGGCCCGAACGGTTTCCGGTGCGGAAACCGGGACACATTCCGTTTCGGAATGTGATCCGAAATCCGCACCGGATTTCGCGCCCCCCGTCAACAGCGCTTGACGCGACCCCGCCTCGCGGGTGACAAACTCTTCACATGGTTCCCATCGGGGTGCGAAGCGCCCCAGGGAGAATAGGGAATGCGGAACGGGTGACCCATATCGGGGCCCTCGCGCCGCAGCCGCCCCCGCGACTGTATGCGGAGAGCGACCGCCGGATGCCACTGGGGAGCCCCCCGGGAAGGCGGTGGGAGCTGAGACCCGCGAGCCAGGAGACCTGCCATGGCCAATGAAACCCACCCGTCGGGGAGACGGGCAATGGAGGTAGACACATGCATATCGAACCTGGCATCATTGATGGCGCGAAAATGGCGCTCTCGATCGGCACCGCCACCGTCGCGGGCGGTTACGGCCTGAAACTCGCCTGGGAGACCATCAAGACATCCGGTGTGGCCGGCCTCGCCGCGCGCGGCCTTATCGCCACCGGCGCCGTGCTCGCCTTCTTCCAACTCCTGCCGCATCCGCCGGTCGGAGTCTCGGAAGTTCACCTCATTCTCGGCTCGACCCTGTTTTTGACCCTCGGTGCCGGTCCGGCCGCGCTGGGCCTCGCGCTCGGCCTGCTGCTGCAGGGGGTCGCCTTCGCCCCCTGGGATCTGCCGCAATACTTCGCCAACCTGACCACGCTGCTGGTGCCGCTCTACGCGATGGCCGCGCTTGCGCGCCGCATCGTCGCGCCGGGTACGGCGTATGTCGATCTCAGCTACGCGCAAGTGGCCAAGCTCTCGGCCACGTTCCAGGGCGGTATCGTCGCATGGGTCGCCTTCTGGGCTTTCTACGCGCAAGGGTTTGCCGCCTGGGAAGCCGTGGCGACTTTTGGCGCCGCCTACATGCTCGTCGTGCTGATCGAGCCGCTGGTCGATCTTGGTGTGCTGGCGGCCGCCAAGACGATGCGCGGCCTCGGCAAGACCGGCCTGGTCACGCCGCGCCTCTACGCCTGAGCTTTTTTCAGCTGAACGTTCCTGCCGGGGCCCCGTGGCCCCGGCTTTCCCCGTTTCCGGAGCCTTCCCATGAAGAAGATCCCCGCCACCGTCGTCACCGGCTTTCTCGGCGCCGGCAAGACCACCCTCATCCGCCACCTGCTCGACAACGCGAACGGCAAGCGCATTGCCCTCATCATCAACGAGTTTGGTGATCTCGGCGTTGACGGCGACATCCTCAAGGGCTGCGGTGACGAGACCTGTTCCGAAGACGATATCTTCGAACTGTCGAACGGCTGCATCTGCTGCACCGTGGCCGAGGATTTCATCCCGACGATGGAAGCCCTGCTCGCCCGCGACGACGCGCCCGACCATATCGTGATCGAGACCTCCGGCCTCGCCTTGCCGCAACCGCTGGTGCGCGCCTTCCAATGGCCGCAGATCTCGACCCGGGTCACCGTCGACGGTGTGGTCACCGTGGTCGATGGCAAGGCCGTCGCCGAGGGGCGCTTCGCGGCCAATCTCGAGGCGGTCGACGCCCAGCGAAAGGCCGACGGAAACCTCGATCACGAGACCCCGCTATCGGAGCTGTTCGAAGACCAGATCGCCGCCGCCGACATGATCGTGGTCAACAAGGCCGACCTGCTCGGGGCGCAACAGGCCGATGCGCTGGTGGCGAAGCTGGGTGGCGAGGCCCGCGCTGGCGTTCACGTCGTGCGGTCCACCCTCGGGCAACTGCCGGTCGAAGTCGTGCTTGGTCAGGGTGCCGAGGCGGAAGCCAACATGGAAGGCCGCGACGAAGGCCACCATCATCACCACGACCATGACGACGATCACGTCGGCGACCACGGCGGCGACCACGATCACCACCACCACCATGACCACGACGATTTCGAAACCTTCGTCGTCGAACGCGCCGAGGTTACCGACCCGGCCGCCTTCACTGAGCAGGTTGCGGGCGTGATCCGCGCCCATGACATCCTGCGCCTCAAGGGCTTCGTCGCTGTCACCGGCAAGCCGATGCGTCTCACCCTCCAGGCTGTCGGCCCGCGTGTGGACACCTATTACGACCAACCCTTTGGCGCCGCGCCGCGCACCACCCGGCTCGTTGTGATCGGTCAGGCCGGGCTCGACCGGGCCGCGATTTCGGCGGCGCTCGTGGCATGAGTGTGACCGTCGAGCCGGGCGATCCGCGCGCGCCGGGCCCGGCCGCGCTCTTGAAACAGAGCCACGCCCTGATGGAGGGCCTGTTTCCGGCCGAGGACAACTTCTATCTCGATATCGACGCGCTCACCGCCCCCCACATCGCCTTCTTCGTGGCGTTGAAGGCGGGCGAGACGCTCGGGACCGCCGCGCTGGCCGACAAGGGCGCCTATGGAGAGGTGAAATCGATGTTCGTCGCCGAGACGGCGCGTGGCCTCGGCGTGGGCGCGGCCTTGCTGGACCGGCTCGAGGCCGAGGCACGCCAAAAACGCATGGCCGTGCTGATGCTGGAAACAGGCAACGTTCTGCATGCGGCACACAGGCTCTACGCCCGCGCCGGTTTCGTCGAACGCGGGCCGTTTGGCGACTACCCCGACGCCAACTCGTCGCTGTTCATGGAAAAGCGGCTGTGAGCTTCATGCGTTTCGAGAAAAACTTGACTCACGCGTTTCTGTTGAAGCGCTCGAAAGGTTCCCGGTGTTGCGTTGCGTTTCAGGCAAAACCTGTTTCAGGTTTGGCTCGAACCGCTTTTGTCGGTCGTCTTGCGCGCCGCGGCGGCGGCTTTCATCCGCGCCAGCAACTCGGCCTTGGTGCCCTGTTTGCTGAACGGGTTCTTGTCGGTGCCGCGCGCGTTGTGCTCGGCATGGCGCGGCGTCTTATCGCCCTTCTTCGGCGCGCCGGAAGTTTTGGAGTTCATGGGTTCGCCCTCATCATCGGGCACATGTCGCTGCGCCACCTCTCCAAGGCACATGCCCGAAAACCCGCGCATGAACAAGCCGGAGCGGCCTGATGCACCTGCTCGCCGCCACCCCGGGGCAGATCGACGACGGCAAGGAACCGGTCGATCTCGGCCAGACCCCGGCGGATGTGGTGTTCATCTCCGCCGCCGACACCGAACTCGCCGCGCTGTCGGCCGCACGGGCCGAAAGCGCCGATGCGCCGGAGCTTCGGCTCGCCAACCTCACCCATCTTGCGCACCCGATGTCGGTCGATCTGCATATCGAGCGATGCGCCCGAGCCTCGCGGCTCGTCGTGGCCCGGGTGCTCGGCGGGGTCGGATACTGGCGCTACGGCGTCGAGCAATACGCCGCGCACCTCCATGCGGCTGGCGTTCCTCTGGCATTGCTGCCCGGCGACGACAAGCCCGACCCGGAACTGCGCCGCCTCTCTACCGTGGCGGATGCCGACTACGACGCGCTCTGGGCCTATCTCGTCGAAGGCGGTCCCGACAATGCGACGGGCTTTCTGTCATATGCAAGAGCGATGCTCGACGGCAGCGCGCGTCCCGCGCCCGCGCGCCCTTTGCTGCGCGCCGGTCTCTATTGGCCGGGTGAGGGGTTTTCCGACCTCGACACCCTGCATGGGGTCTGGGCGGAAGGCGCACCCGTCGTGCCCTTTGTCTTCTACCGCGCCCTCGTCGAAGGCGCCGGGTTGGACCCGGTGATCCGGCTGACCAAAGCGCTCCTGAAGCGCGGGCTCAACCCGCTTCCGGTCTTTGTCGCCTCGCTCAAGGATCCGGTCTCCGCGGCGACACTATCGCACCTCTTCACCGCCGCTCCGCCGTCGGTGATCCTGAACGCCACCGCTTTCGCAGTTGGGTCGCCTCAGGGCGATGCTACATCTGACAATCCGTTGTCAGCCCCCGAGGCCAATGCCGCTCCGGTATTCCAGGTGGTGCTCTCGGGCGGGTCCGAAGCCGCCTGGGACGAGGGGTTCACCGGCCTTTCGGCCCGCGATATCGCGATGAATGTGGCCTTGCCGGAAGTGGATGGCCGGGTGCTGTCTCGGGCGATCAGCTTCAAGGACGAGGCCTATTTCGATGACGCAACCCAGTGTCCCATCGCCGCCTACCGTGCGCGGGTCGACCGGGTGGCTTTCGTCGCCGATCTCGCGGTCAACTGGGCGCGGTTGCGGCACACACCCACCCCGGAGCGCAAGGTCGCTCTGGTGCTTGCGAACTACCCGAACAAGGACGGCCGTCTCGCCAATGGCGTCGGGCTCGATACGCCCGCAGCCACCGTCCATGCGCTGCACCTGCTGAAAGCCACGGGCTACCGGGTCGATACCCCGCCGCAGGATGCCAAGGCCTTGATGGACGCGATCATGGCCGGCCCGACCAACTGGCTCACCGACCGGGCCGACCGGAAGGGCGGGGTTTCGCTGTCGATGGCCGACTACCAGATCGCCTGGGGCCAGCTGCCCGACGCGGTGCGCGCGGCGGTCACCGAGCGTTGGGGCCCGCCGGAGGCCGACCCGTTCTACGAGCCCGGCGAGGTCGATTGCGGCCGGTTCAAGCTTTCGGTCCTGACCCATGGCAACGTGGTTGTCGGCCTCCAGCCCGCGCGCGGGTACAACATCGACCCGACCGACACCTACCATTCCCCCGACCTTGTGCCGCCGCATAACTACCTCGCCTTCTATGTCTGGCTACGTCACGTGTATGGTGCCCAGGCCATCGTGCACATGGGCAAACACGGCAACCTCGAATGGCTGCCGGGCAAGGCGGTCGCGCTCTCCGAGGCCTGCCTGCCCGAAGCGGTGCTCGGGCCGATGCCGCATGTCTATCCGTTCATCGTCAACGACCCGGGCGAGGGCACACAAGCCAAGCGCCGGGCCCAGGCGGTGATCGTCGATCATCTCACCCCGCCGCTCACCCGCGCCGAAAGCTACGGGCCGATGCGCGATCTCGAGGCGCTGGTGGACGAATACTACGAGGCCGCCGGCGTCGACCCTCGCCGTATCGAGGTGCTGCGGCGCGAGATCCTGACGATGAGCCAGGCCACCGGCCTCGACTTGGATGTCGGCATGGGCGGGGAGGACGCCGACACCGACCTCGCAAAGCTCGATGCCTATCTTTGCGAGTTGAAAGAGGCACAGATCCGCGACGGGCTGCACGTCTTCGGATTAAGCCCCGAGGGGCGGTTGGAACGCGACCTCGTGCAAGCGCTGGTGCGGGTCGCGCGGGGGCAGGGCCAAGGCGGCGACGCATCTTTGCCGCGCGCGTTGGCGGCGGATCTGGGATTGGATTTCGATCCGCTGGACTGCGACCTCGCGGCCCCTTGGGAGGGCCCGCGACCCGCGCCGCTCACAGGGCCCGATGCCTGGCGCAGCACCGGCGACACGGTCGAGAGGCTGGAGTTGCTGGCCGCCCGGCTGATTGATGGCGAAGAGGCCTCGCCGGGGCCGATGAGCGCAGCCGTTCTGGGCGAGATCGAGGCCCGCATCCGACCGACAGTTCGCGCCTGCGGCGAGCGGGAAGGGGAGGGCCTACTCATCGCCCTTTCAGGACGCTTCGTCGCCCCTGCGCCATCCGGCGCGCCCACGCGCGGACGTCTCGACACGCTGCCCACGGGGCGCAATTTCTATTCGGTCGACACCCGCGCCGTGCCCACGCCGACCGCCTGGGCGCTCGGCTGGAAATCGGCAACCCTCATGATCGAGAAACACCTGCAAAGCGAAGGCGACTGGCCGCGCGCCATGTTGCTCACGGCCTGGGGCACGGCGAACATGCGCACCGGGGGTGACGATATCGCGCAAGCCCTGGCGCTGATGGGGGTGAAGCCGACCTGGGACGCGCAGAACCGGCGTGTGACCGGGTTCGAGATCCTGCCCCACACAGTGCTTGGCCGCCCCCGGGTCGATGTCACCTTGCGCGTCTCCGGCTTCTTTCGCGATGCCTTCCCGGGCCTCATTGCCCTCGTCGACAGCGCCGCGCGCGCGGTGCAGGCGCTGGACGAGCCGGATGACGCGAACCCTGCCGCCATGCGCAGGCGGGCGGGCGAAAGCGTAACGAGGGTCTACGGATCCAAGCCCGGGGCCTACGGTGCCGGTCTGCAGGCGCTGATCGACGAGCGGATCTGGTCGTCGAAGGCCGATTTCGCCGAGGCCTATCTCGAATGGGGCGGCTATGCCTATGGGGCGGGCAGCGAAGGGCTGCGAGATCGGCACGGGCTCGAACAACGCCTCGGCCAGGTCGAAGCGGTGGTGCAGAACCAGGACAACCGTGAACACGACCTCCTGGATTCGGATGACTACTACCAGTTCGAAGGCGGCGCGGCGGCTTCCGTCGCCACCCTTCAGGGGCAGGACCGGCCGATCTACCACAACGATCATTCCCGCCCCGAACGCCCCGTCATCCGCACTCTCGACGACGAGATCGGCCGGGTGGTGCGCGCGCGCGTGGTGAACCCGAAATGGATCGAAGGGGTCAAGCGCCACGGCTACAAGGGCGCCTTCGAGATCGCCGCCACGGTCGATTATCTCTTCGCCTTCGCCGCCACCACGGGAGCCGTGAAGACCCATCATTTCGACATGGTGCACGCCGCTTTCCTCGAAGACGAAGACACCCGCGATTTCATCGAAGAGCACAACGCCCCGGCGCTCGCCGAGATCGCCGCGCGCCTGCGCGAAGCCATCGAGCGCGGGCTTTGGCAGCCGAAATCAAACTCGGCACGAGCGCTGATCGACCGGTTGGCATGACGCGGGCCCTGTTCATCTGTGGAAAGGCACGGATGCGCTCGCCGACAGCGGCGGATGTGGCCCGCGAGCGCTGGGGGATCGAGACCGATTTCGCCGGCCTCTCGAACGATGCCGACGAGAAGCTGTCACAGGAACAGATCGCCTGGGCCGATGTGGTTCTCGTCATGGAGCGTCGTCAACGCGCGCGGCTGAACGCCTTGTTCGGAGCGGCCCTGCGCGGGCGAAAAGTGGTCGTCCTCGATATCCCTGACCGGTTCGGCTACATGGACGAAAACCTCGTAGCCCTTCTGGAACAACGACTCGGCAAGCATTTTGGTCCAATGAGATGACCCCGAGAAGGTTCACCACCAGCGAAGACCCCGCCCCGATCCTTGCGCTCATTCGCGCCGAGTTCGCCGATATGGACGGGCGGATCGACCCGCCCTCGTCGATGCACCGGCTGACCGAAGCGGGTGTCGTCGCCCAGGCGGGAACGGGGGAAGTCTGGGGGATCGGCCCGGCGCAGGCGCCGCTGGCCTGTCTGTTTCTCACGCCGAAGCCGGGGGCGCTCTACCTTGGCAAGCTTGCCGTGGCGCGTGTCGCGCGGGGGCAGGGGCACGCGCGCCGCCTGGTGGCGCTGGCCGAGGACCGGGCCCGGGCGCTGGGCCTACCGGCGCTCGAGCTTCAGACCCGGGTCGAGCTTACCGACAACCATGCCGTATTCGCCCGGCTCGGCTTCCAACGCGTCGGCGGAACGGCGCATCCGGGATACGACCGGGTCACGTCCCTAACCTGGCGCAAGTCCGTCAGTCCACCCGATCGCGGCTGAACAGATAGACGAAGCCGCCGATGAGCACCGGCACGGCGAAGAACAAGAACACCGCGCGGTAGCCCGCGACCGGGTCGCCGGCGATGGCTGCGCCTTCGTAGACCCAGCCTGAGGCGAACTGGAACAGGCCGACGCCGGAGATCCCGATGAGGTTCAGGAGCGTCACGCCCCGCCCGGTGAGATGCGCCGGAAAATATGCGCGGCCATGGGCCATGATGAGCGGAAAAGAGGCGCCAAAAAACCCGGCCGCCGCCACCAGCGCCGTCACCGTCACGATCCCCGAGGAGGGAAAGGCCCAAAGCGCGAAGATCGCGATGGCAGAGCCGGCATTGCCCGCGAGGATCGCCCATTTTCGGGTGCCGAAGATCCGGTCAAGCGGGCCGTAAGAGAGGTTGCCGAGGATCATCGCGAGACCCATCGCGAGCGTGACCATGCCGATGCCGTCGGCGTCCAGCCCATAGACATCGCGCAGGAAAGGGCCTGTCCAGGCGCCGCGCAGCCCCGCCGAAGGTGCGTAGTTGACGAACATCAGCGGGAAGATCAGCCAAAGCGCCGGGATCGAGAGCAGGGTCAGGAGCGAGCCTTTCGCCTCTGCGTGGCCTTCGGGCTTTGCCGGGTCGCGGACCAGGAAGAAGACCAGAGCGGCAATTGCGAAGGTCAGCACCGCGAGGCCCCACATCGTCGCGCGCCAGCCGAAAGCTTCGCTGGCCCAGGCCATCGGCAGGGAACCGGCGATATTGCCGAGCGAGCCGACACCGATCACCACGCCCGCGAGCGTACCGAACACGCGTGCCGGAAATTCGCGTGCGATGATGAAGTAACTCGCCATCAGCACCGCCGAACAGCCGATGCCCATGAGTACCATCGCCCAAAGGATGTGTCCCGGCGTCGCCGCCAGTGCGAAGACGCCCGCACCGGCGCCCGCAACGCCGAGCAGGAGGGCCGCCGTCCGCCGGGGGCCGATATGGTCGAGCGCCCAGCCGACGGGGATCTGCATCGCCGCGAAGGCGAGAAACCACAGCCCCGAGGCGCGCCCGAGGATCTCCGGCGTCGCGCCGAGCTCGGCCTCCAGTGCGGGCGAGAGCACCGGCAGGAAGGCGCGGTAGAACTGGCTGAACACATAGCCGGCGATGAGCGTGACGATCCCGACCTTCATCCCTGTTTCTCCCCCGTCCATTCCCGCGGCCGCTCCCCCGGTCGCGCCAGTTGGCATGGTCCGGCACCTGCGCGCAAGCCCGGGTATCTCTTGCGCTCTTTCGGCGACTGAGGTCATATCATTGCAAACAGAATGACGGAGCCGTCCCATGACCGACTTCAACCTCGATGACTTCCTCCCCTACCAGCTCTCCGAGCTGTCGCGCCGGGTCAGCGCCGGGTTCTCCAGGCATTACCGGGACACCTACGGGATCTCGGTTGCCGAGTGGCGGGTGATGGCGCATCTGAGCCAACAGGAGGCCGTGTCAGTGCGCGAGATCCACCGCCGGGTCGGGATGGACAAGCCGAAGGTGAGCCGTGCGGCAACCCGCCTCGAAGCAGCCGGGTACGTCACCAAGGTGGTCAACCCGCAAGACCGGCGCCTTGTCGAGCTTTCGCTCACCCGGCAGGGCAGAGACCTGATCGAAACACTGGCTCCGATCGCCTCCGCCTACCAGGCCCGGCTGATGACCGCGCTCGGCGACGGGGCGGAGGAATTCGTGGCGACGATCGGCGCGCTCGCGGGGCAGCTCGAAGCGGACGAGACCGGCGAAAGGGACGCTTGAGCGGGGCCGCAACGGCCTGCGATCACCCACACGGCCCCCGGTGCAGCACCGCACCCCGCCTGCCACGCCGCGGTCAAGATCCGACCCAGCCGGGTGGGATCGCGCCACGTCTCGAATGGGTGCGTCGCTAATGGAGCAGGGCGGAAACCGCCGGGCCGCCGCATGGCCCGCGTGTTCGCACCCAGGGACGCACAGCGCGCGATCAGGCGCTGCCACCGTCTGAGGAAAGCACCAGCGGGTCGATCCCGAGGGATTTGAGCGCCCGGACCCATTTTGACCTGTCGTCGGGATCGAAGACGATGGCGGTATCGGCATCGACCGTCAGCCAGGCGTTCTGGCGCAGCTCGTTTTCGAGCTGCCCCGGTCCCCAGCCGGAATACCCGAGCGCGGCGAGGGTATTGTCCGGACCGTCGCCACGGGCGATGTCGACGAGAATGTCGCGGGTCGCGGTCATCGCGAAGCCTTTGTCGACCTGGAGCGTGCCGGGATAGTCCGGCGCGTCGCCGCTGTGGAGCACAAACCCCCGCGCCCCTTCGACCGGGCCGCCGAAATGCACCGCATGGCCGTGGCTGCCGTCGCCGGTGGCGATCTCGAGCTGTCCGAGCAGATCGTCGAGCGCAATCGCGGGCACGCGCTTGTTCACGATCAGCCCCATGGCGCCCTCGTCCGAATGCGCACAGAGGAACACGACCGTGTGCTCGAACCGCGGATCGCCCATGCCGGGCATGGCGATCAGCAGTTTGCCGGTCAGATCCTGCGGGGTGTCGGCTGTGGTCATGCCCTGATGATGGGGTCGGGAGCGAACCCACACAAGAGGGATGCGATCTTTCAGCGATTTCCCGCAGATGTGATTTCCGCCCACCCCCGTCGGTCCTGTACGAGAGAGCACATGAAAAGTTCAGCACTTGTCTTCCTCACCGTGCTTGCCCTGACCGGTCCCGGCGCTGCCCAGGCCGGCCCGAGCCTGCATGCCGAAGTTGACGTCCTGCCCGGATGGCGCGCCGCGGACGGGACGCATATCGCGGCCCTGCGGATCACCCTGGACCAGGGGTGGAAGACCTACTGGCGCGCGCCGGGCGAGGCCGGTATCCCGCCGCACTTCGACTGGAGCGGATCGGAGAATCTCGGGCGGGTCGGGTTCCTTTGGCCGGTGCCGCAGATCATCGTCTCGAACGGCGTGACGACCCTTGGCTTCGAAGGCGAGTTCATCCTGCCCGTCGAGGTGATCGCGGCCGATCCGGGCGCCGACATCGCGATCGAAGGGGCGCTGGCTTTCGGCATCTGCGAAGATGTCTGCATGCCGCTCGAAGCACGGGTCTCTGCGGTGTTGCCCGCGGCGGCGGCGGACCAGGATCCGCGCATCATCGCTGCATTGGCGGCGCGTGCGGTCCCGGCTGCGGAGGCCGCCGTAGTGTCCGCCAACTGCACGGTCGAGCCGATTGCCGACGGGCTGCGTGTGACTGCGCGCCTCGACATGCCCGAAGTAGGGCCCGACGAGTTTCTGGTCGTCGAAGCGGCGGACAAATCGGTATGGGTGTCGCAAGCGGTCGTTGAGCGTGAGGGCGACATCCTCATCGCCGAGGCCGACCTTGTTCCGCCCGCGGCGAAGCCCTTCGACCTCGACACCGAAACCCTCCGGATCACCGTTCTGGCCGAGGGGCGGGGGGTCGACATCCAGGGCTGCGACGAAGCCCAGTAGCCGAGTGAGGTCGGGCCGAGCGAGGGCGCCGGGCCACACATTGCAAGACGCGCCAGGCACGGTCCCGGGCCAAGGCCCGTCCCGAAACCTCTCAGAATCCCAAAATGAATTCGAGATCTCACCAGCCTCTGAAACCTCTGCCCCAGGGTGTGAGCATTCCATAGGTTGTCGATTCGATCCCGGTCGAGTTGGTTGGAGTTACCGAGCGCCAATCTTGTTCGGAGGGATCGCCAAAAGGCTCGCTTCGGCAAAGCGAACGCACACCTGCCAGGGACAATGCCCCGTTGCCCCGAGCAGGACCAGGCAATGCCTGGTGCTCAGGCCGAGGCCCGCTTGCGCAACCAGATCCAATGCCCCAGCGAAGCCGCGATCCAGACCGCAAGCACGATCACCGCGGCTCCGGCGACGAACAGACCGGTCGCGAGAACCGGGCCGGCCTCGGGCAGGAGCCCCATTGGCAACGCGCCCGTCACCGCGACCCAGCCCAGCGTCGCCACGAACAGCCCGGCCAGCATCAAACCCGCGAAACCGGTGCCCAGCGCGGCGCCCCACGCGCCTCTGTGGCGCATCCGGCCGACCCGGCGCAGCGCGCGGAGTTGTCGTGCAATGTCTTCCTGCAGCGCCACCAGTGCCGGCACCACCAGGAGCACCAGCACGAAGCCGAACCCGAGGCCGTAGACCAGGGTAATCACCGTGGGTTTCAGGAACTGCGCCTGGCTGGAGCCCTCGTAGAGCAGCGGCGCGAGGCCCAGCACCGTGGTCGCCGTGGTCAGGAACACCGGCCGCAACCGGTCGGCCACCGCATCCACGATCGCAGGAATGAAGCCACGGTCGCGGGCGTATTCGTCGATGGTCGAGACCAGCACGATCGAATCGTTGATGATGATCCCGGTCATGCCGATCAGGCCGACGACCGAGAACATGCTCATCGGCATGCTCCACATGTAGTGCCCCCAGATCGCACCGACCAGGCCGAACGGGATGATCGCCATCACCACCAGCGGCCGGGTCCAGCTCGAGAAGATCCAGGCCAATGTGATGAAGATCCCGATCAGCGCCATGATCAGGCCGAACCGGGCATCGCCCAGAAACTCCGCCTGCTGCTCAGAGAGCCCGCTGATCCGGTAGTCGATGCCGAAGTCCTCGGCGAGCTTGGGCAGGATCTCCTCCTCGATCGCGGTGGTGATCTCGGTGGCGCGGTCGGGATTGCTCTCGTCGATATCGCCGGTGACCTCGACCACCCGCAGACCGTTTTCGCGGTTCACCGTCGAGAACCCGGTCCGCGACGTCACCGTCACGATGTCGGCAAGCGGTACGTAGTCGCCCGAGCCTGTGCGCATCCGCGTGGTGTCGAGGAAATCCGCGGTCAATTCGTCTTCCGGAAGTTGCACCATGATCGAGGCCGAGCGCATGCCGACGGGGTAGGTGGCGGCTTCGATCCCGCCGAGCCGGTTGCGCAGCTCGCGGCCGACCGCATCAATGGAGAAGCCGAGCGCCTTGCCCTGCGCGGTCAGGTCCAGCACCAGCTCGATCTTGTCATAAGCGAGGCTGTCTTCCACCGCCGACACCTCGGGGAACTGGGCGACGGCCGTCTTCAGGGCCTCCGCAGCCTCCTTCAGCGTCTCCGCGTCCGCGCCGGTAAGCTCCACGTCGAGCGCGTCGCCGCCGGGGCCGAACCGGCCGCCGCGCGCGCTCAGCTCCTCGAGCAGCGGGTGGCGTGGCACCCGGTCCTGCAGATCGCTGACGAAGGTGAAGGAGGAATAGGGTCTGAGGTCGGCGTCGATCAGCGAGATCGAGACGGCGCCCAGTTGATCGGCGTCCTTGTCCTCGGCCGAGGCCAGCCCGCGGCCCGCGCCGCCGCCGACCTGGCCGAGCGCATGGGTGACCGGGTTGGCGCCATGTTCCTCGGCCAATTCCTCGGCGTAGTCGACCACGGCCGTCTGCAGGCTCGTCAGCATCTCGATCGTGTCGTCACGGGTCGCGCCCGGGGCCATCGAGAAATTGACGGTCACGTCCGACCGCTCGGGTGCGTTGAAGAACCGGAAGGTCACATCGCCCCGGGTGAACAGCGCCACCTGGGTCGCGAGCACCAGGATCGCGCCCGCCAGCACCGGATAGCGGGCCCAGATCACGAACCGGATCAGCGGCCGGAACAGCTTTGCGCGCACGAATCGGAAGCCCTTGTTCACCTGCCGCGAAGGCCAGTCGTACCAGTGCTCCTTTGCCGAATGGGTGATCGCATGCGCCATGTGGTTGGGCAGGATCAGGAAGCATTCCACCAGCGAGGCGAGCAGCACCGCGATCACGGTGAAGGGAATATCGGCGATCAGATCGCCGAACCGCCCGCCGATGGCGGTGAGCCCGAAAAAGGCGATCACCGTCGTGAGCGTGGCCGAGAACACCGGCGGGAACATCCGCCGGGCGGCGTTCTCGGAGGCGGTCACCGGATCCTCGCCGCGGTGGCGGGCCCGGAAGTCGGCATGTTCGCCGACAACGATGGCATCGTCGACCACGATGCCGAGAGTGATGATAAGCGCGAAGATCGAGATCATGTTGAGGGTGAGCCCGAACGCGTACATCACCGAGATTGCCGTGAGCATCGAGACCGGGATGCCGACCGCCACCCAGAAGGCGGTGCGCGCGTTGAGAAACAGAAACAGCAGCATCAGCACCAGCCCGAGGCCCATCGCGCCGTTCTCCAAGAGCAGATCGAGCCGGTCGGTGATGATCTCGGCCCTTGTGCGGACAAGCTCGATCTCCACACCCTCGGGCAGCGTCAGCAGCATCTCTTCGGCGACATCCTCGACGATCCCCTGCATCCGCACCGCGTCACCCTGGGCCGATCGGCTGACATTGATCGACACCGCCCGCGCATCGCCCACGAAATAGGCGGTGTTGCGGTCGATCCCCTCGACATAGACATCCGCGACATCGCCGATGGTCAGCTTGGAGCCGTCGGCGTTGGAACGCAGCACGATGCCGAGAATGTCGTCCTTCGTACGCTTCGCCACGCCGGTGCGGACCCGGGCCGAGCCCGAGGCAACGTTGCCCGCCGGGTCGGTCGCCGCCTCTTCGGCGATGGCGCTGGCGATCTCGCTCATGGTGACGTCGTTGAGGATCAGCGAGGCCGAGGTGGCTTCAACCACGGTCTGTGGCGCGGCGACCCCGCGAATGCTGGTGCGCGTCACCCCTTCGGTGAACAGCCGGGCAATCATCTCGTCGGCGAACCGCGCAAGTTGATCGACGCCGACGGGGCCGGAGATGACCACATCGGTCACCGGGTCGCGCCAGGCGCCGCGGGTCACGTCGGGGTCTTCGGCGTCGTCGGGCAGGGTGCTGACCCCGCTCGCGGCCTCCTCGACATCTGCGGCGGCGCGCGACATGTCCCACCCCGGCTCGAATTCAAGTGTGATCCGGGCGCGGCCCTCGGTCGAGCGCGCGGTGCTCGAAGTCACCCCTTCGACGGCCAGAAGGGCTGGTTCCAGCGCCTGGACGATCCCGGCATCGACGTCGTCGGCCCCGGCGCCGTCCCAGCGCACGCTGACGGTCACATCATCGACGACCACGTCGGGAAAGAACTGCGCCCGCATCCGCGGCAGGGTGGATATGCCGACGGCGATCAGCACCACCAGCAGCAGGTTGGCCACGGTGGCGTGGCGGGTGAAATAGCTCAGTAGTCCGTGCGCGGCGGTGGCAGGGTTGCGGATCACGGGTCAGCCCCCCATCCGGTCTTCGAGCCGCTCGACCAGCGAGGCCGGAACCTCGTCGGCTTCGAGTTGCTTGAGGATCCGCGCCTTGGCGTCGTCGGGCATCATCGGGTTTTTCTTCACAAAGGCGATCAGCGCGTCACGGCGCTCCGCCTCAAGGGTGATCATCTCGCCGTCACCGTTACCGTCACCAGCCCCACCACCGCCGCCCATGCCGCCGCCACCCGCTCCTGTGCCGGCTTGCGCCGTCTCGACCTCACCGTCTTCGCGGAAAGGCCGCACCGCGATGCCGACGCCGAGCAGCGGCGTGCGCTGGGCCACCACCTCGCGGCCCGCCAGGTCGCCCGCGCGCACCAGCACGTTGTCGCCCTGGCGTCGCAGCACCTCCACGGGGCGTTCTTCGAGCCGGTTCTCCTCACCGAGCACCAGCACGGTGGAGGCGGAATCCACCGCCGCCGCGGGCAGAGACGCCACGTCGTCGAGCGCGGGCTCGCGGATCTCGACGGTGACGAAATCGCCGGGCCGGAACCCCGGTGCCGCGTCGAGCCGGGCGAACAGCAACCGGCCGGTCAACCCCTCGCCCACCTCGGCGCTCTCGCGGTCGATCCGGCCGGTCGCGACGAGATCGACACCCGAGACCGCGAGCCGCACGGTCACGTCGGCTTGAGTGAGCCCGCCCGAGGCATCGACCAGACGCGCATATTGCGCGGTCGAGAGGCGGAACGACACTTCCAGCGCCCGCGGGTCGACCAGGGTCGCGATCTGTTCGTTCGCGGTGATCAGCCGTCCCTCGACGAGCGTGACGCCCGATAAGGTACCGGCGAAGGGTGCGCGCACGTCCGTTTCGGCCAGCCTGCGGCGCGCTTCTTCAAGGGCGATCCCGCGCCGCGCCAGCGTGTTGGCGGCGGTCGCCACACGGGCCTCGGCGCTGGCGAGCGACGAGCGGCGCGAGAGCACCGCCTGGGCCGCCGCGGCTTCGGCAAGGGCGGCGGTCTCCACCGCCGCCTCGGTTCCGACGCCGCGTGAGGCGAGGTCCCTTTGCCGCGCCAGCGCTTGGGCGCGCAATTCCACCTGGGCACGGGCCGAGGCCAGGTCGTCCTCGGCGATTTCCAGCGCCGCGGACGCGTCGCGGACCTCCGCTTCGGCCTCCGCCAGGTCGGTTTCCGCCAGCGCCAGCGTATCTTCGAGATCGGACGGATCGACCCGCACCAGAAGCTGCCCGGCCTCGACCCTGCCGCCCTCCTCGAAACCGGCCCCGAGCTCCACGACCATTCCGCCGGTCTGACTGCGGATCTCCAGCTCACGCCGCGCCCGCACCTCGCCGAAGGCCTCCAGCACGGGCTCGATGCGTTCGGGGGCAATGCGGGCGACGTTGACCGCATAGACCCGTTCGCGGGCCGGGCGAGAGAAGCTCTCTTGCGCCATGCGTTCCTCGATGGCCGAGCGAACGGTCTGGGCGGCGAGCGCAAGCAGCGCGAAGGTCACAGCGACGAGGAAGAGCCCGGTCAGGCTGCGGCGCAGGAAACGCATGAGATCTGTCCCTTGTTACTTTACCCGATCCACATTTGCGCGCCGCCGCCTGGGGGGCAATTGGGCAAAGTTGACAAGGCCGTTACGCCCTTTACGGGCGCCGGGATCATTTCCGTCGTTTGTGTTCGTCGAGACGGGAAAAAATCTCGACGAAGTTGCAGGGCGGGTGCCGGTAGTCGAGCTGAGGGGCGAGAATCTCGTCCCAGGCGTCCTTGCAGGCGCCGGTGGAACCCGGCAGCGCGAAGAGATAGGTGCCGTTCGCCACGCCGCCGGTAGCGCGCGACTGCACCGCGCTGGTGCCGATCTTCTGGAAGGAGACCAGCGCGAAGACCGTCCCGAAGGCGTCGATCTCCTTTTCGTAGACATCGCGGTGCGCCTCGACACTCACGTCGCGCCCGGTGAGCCCGGTGCCGCCGGTGGAAATCACCACGTCGATCTCCGGGTCCAGGCTCCAAGCCCTGAGCTTGTCGGCAATCGCGGCGCGATCGTCCCTGACGATATCGCGCGCGGCCAGCACGTGCCCTGCCGCTTCCAGCCGTTTGACCAGCGTGTCACCGGAGCGGTCCTGGTCGAGACCCCGCGTATCCGATACGGTGAGCACGGCGATGCGCACGGGGATGAAGTCTCGCGTCTCGGCGTCGGTTATCTGGTTCATGTCTGTTTCCCTGCATTAGTCTCACATCTCGAACCAGTTCACACGCGGTCCGAGGTTTTTCACCCGGGTTTGCCCGATCAACCCCTCTTCGCCCCAGCAATCGTGGATATGGCCGCACAGCAGGAGTTTCGGTTGCACCCGCTCGGCGGCCGCGTACACCGCCGTCGAGCCGACCGAAACGCCGGTCGAGGTCCGGTCGGCGATGCCCTTGGGCGGGGAATGCGAGATGATCACATCCGCCCCGTCCGCAGTCTTCAGCAGGTCCTCTGCTTCGGCCTCGGTCAGATCCCAGCTCCAGGCGCCGAAGGGCGTGACCGGCACGCCGCCGCCGATCCCGAAAAGCGTGACACCGTCCATCGTAATTGTGTCACCGTGTAGCACAAATGCGCCCTCGGGCGCGGCCATGCGCAGTTCCTCGAGGCTCTCGTTGTTGCCCGGCACCAGGACCAGAGGTGTCTCTATTCCGGCCAGAAGCCGCATCGCCTCTGCGACACCCCTGCGCATGTTGCCAAAGTCTCCCGCGCCGATCACCAGGTCGGCCACCCGCGAGGCGGCGACGATTTCCTCGGCCCGGGCGCGCGAGAGGTGAAGGTCGGAAAAGGCGAGGATCTTCATGCTGTCTCCCTCAGTTTCGCCTGGATTTCCAGAAGGTCCGCCCAGGCCTCGCGCTTCGCGGCAGGATTGCGCAGCAGGTATGCCGGATGGGTCATCGGCATGACCGCGCGGTCCTCGGCTATCGTCCAGGTGCCGCGCATACGCAGGATGCCGGTGCGCCCCAGGAGTGCGCCGCAGGGTGTGTTACCCATCAGGATGAGCACATCCGGGTCCACCAGCGCGATGTGGCGGCGCACGAAGGGCAGCATGATCGCCGCTTCGTCCGGTGTCGGGGTCCGGTTCGCAGGTGGCCTCCAGGGCAGCACGTTGGTGATGTAGACGGACCGGCCCGGGTCCGGGTGGTCACGCGATAGGCCGATCGCGGCGAGCATCCGGTCGAGCAACTGACCGGCCCGCCCGACGAATGGCCGCCCGACGCGGTCCTCGTCCGCTCCCGGGGCCTCGCCGACGATCATCACCCGCGCCTCCGGGTTGCCCTCGGCGAAGACGAAATTGCGCGCGCCACGCTTGAGTTCGAGCCCGTCGAAACCGCGCATCGCCTCGGCCAACGCCTCGAGGCTGTCCGCCGCCTCTGCGCGGGTCAGGGCCTCGGCGCCATGGTTCCGCCGGACCGGTTCCACCGGGGTCGCGACAGGGTCCGGCACAGCCTTGCGGGCGGGTTTCGGGCTGCTGTCGGCAAGCGCGTAACGGTCGATGGCTTTGTCGCCCACCGCGTCCACGACGCCGAGCTCCACGTACCATTCCAAAAGCGCCTTTGCGCCGTACCAGTCGACCGCCGAATCCATGGCGGCACGCTACCCGATGCCCGGGCCCCCGACCATGCCTCTTCATGCTGGTTTTTGCAGGGCGGTTCGCTTTGGCCGGGGCCTGCCGCGCGCCTGTTACCCGGGTTTGCGACCCGGCTCAGTCCCCGGGGCCGCGCGGAGTCACGTTGGATGATGAGGCTGTCGGTCGGGAGGGTGAGCGGCATGAACGGGCGCGCGAACAGGCGGGCGGCCTCCGCTGGCCGAGCGCGCGCAGCATGGCCGCGACGAGACCGCCAATATCGACCGGCGCGCCCACCTTCACACGCAAGAGCAGGGCGAGCGTTGCCGCCTCGGCAATGCCACGCGCGAGGTTCGGCGACAGATCTCCCGCGGCCCCCGGGGCGATGACCTCTGCCATGCCCCCGGCGGCGAGCGCAGGCGTCAGCGCATCCGACCCCAGCGTGTTCACCCCCAGCCGATTGACGAAGTCGAGAAGCAGCGAATGCGGGGCGGCCAGGTCCATGAAGGCCTTGATCCCGTCCGCGCACCGCTCGGCCAGTTGCGCTGTGTCGGCGCCAGCACCTTGGACCAGCGTCACCAACTCGCCCGAGAGCGCGTCAACAGCGGTGCGCAACAACGCGTCGGTCGCGCGGAAAAGGTGGGAGAAGATCCCCGCGACACGCTTGCCTGGCGGATCACGTCGGCGATCTGCGCGACCTCCGGCCCAATTTGGCGAACACCAGCGTGGCGGCCTCAATCAGCCGCTGGCATATCCGCTCGCGGCGTTGGAGCCCGACCCGGGTGCGGCGTTCATCACGCTGTCGCCGATATCGACATAGACGAGGGTCGGGCCCGCACAGGCCACCGACCTTGTCGCGTCGAGCTCGTCGAACTCCTGCTGCTTTTGCGCGATCCGGTCCGTCCCGTCACCGCGCCAGACCTGCGGGCTGCCGTCGCCTTCGACGGTGGCGACGCGCGGCGCGGGCATCACCGGCGCGCTCGCGGGCGCGGGTCTCGCCTCGACCAGGCGGCCGATCCGGAAGTCATTGGGCGGTTCAGTTGCAGTCAGTGCAGCGCGGGCTGCGGCAAGATCTCGTTCCGGCGTCAATTGGTCGAGGGTTGCAAACGTTGCGCCCGGGGCGACATTTTCGCACACCGCGACCGGGAACGTGGCGATCCGCCCGCTCGGCCGGAACGCCCCGGGGCAGGAAATGGCAACTTCGACCGTGCCCACCAGCCGCAAATCCACCCCCCGGCGCCTGCGCGGTGACCAGGTCCACCGGCAAGGCGGTCTCGGCGGCACTCTCACCAGGCATTCCCGCAAGGGCCAGGTTCCCGAGGGCCAACGATACGCTCATCGAGCCAAGCGGCGAAATTTCACCTGCAAATTCGGATGACATGAAAGTGATTGTGACGAGTGCGCGAATTCCAAATCGCGAGCCCTACCCGGTCGGTTGTAGGATTGCCCAAGCGTTTGCGTCAGGGTGGCCTGCCCGAAGCAATGCCGGGTCCCCGATCGGTTCCCGCCCTTGCCCGCAGCCGGCCGCCCGGGCTATCACCCGGAGCAAACAGGGAGCTTCGCCCATGTCCTTCCGCCACCGCCACCTGCTCGGGATCGAGCCGCTCGACCCCGCCGAGATCACCGCCGTTCTCGACCTCGCCGACAAATATGCCGATCTCAACCGTCAGCCGAAAAAGCGCTCGCAGGTGCTGCAGGGGCTGACCCAGATCAACATGTTTTTCGAAAACTCGACCCGTACCCAGGCGTCGTTCGAAATTGCCGGCAAGCGGCTCGGGGCGGATGTGATGAATATGGCGATGCAGGCCTCGTCGATAAAAAAGGGCGAGACCCTGATCGACACGGCGCTGACCCTCAACGCGATGCGCCCCGATCTCCTCGTGGTGCGTCACCCCAATTCGGGCGCGGTGAACCTTTTGGCCGAGAAGGTTAACGCGGCGGTGCTGAACGCCGGCGACGGCAAGCACGAGCACCCGACCCAGGCGCTGCTCGACGCGCTCACCATCCGCCGCGAGAAAGGGCGCCTGCACCGGCTCACCATCGCGATCTGCGGCGATATCGCCCATAGCCGGGTCGCCCGCTCCAACCTGATCCTGCTCGGAAAGATGGAAAACCGGGTGCGCCTCGTCGGCCCTCCGACCCTGATGCCAGGCGGTATCGGCGAGTTTGGCGTCGAGGTCTACGACGACATGCGCGCCGGTCTCGCGGACGCAGACGTGGTGATGATGCTGAGGCTCCAGAAGGAACGGATGGACGGCGGGTTCATCCCTTCCGAACGCGAATACTATCACCGCTACGGGCTCGACAGTGAAAAGCTCGGCTACGCCAAACCCGACGCCATCGTCATGCACCCGGGGCCGATGAACCGCGGTGTCGAGATCGACGGCACCATAGCCGACGACATCAACCGCTCGGTGATCCAGGAGCAGGTCGAGAATGGGGTCGCGGTGCGCATGGCAGCGATGGACCTGCTCGCGCGCAATCTGCCGGCGCAAGCCGAGCCCGATGGCGTGCTGGTATGAGCCACGATCTCACGCTCCCCGACCGCGACGATGCCCGTGCGATCTGGGTGTTCACCGCCGCACTCGATGCCCCTGCTTTCGCGGCCTTCGCCAAGGTCGCGGGCACCTGGCCGCTGGCCGAGGCGCTCGGCCTCGAGGGCCTCAGCCCCGCCTCGGTCGAGACCTTTCTGGCCGACGATCTCGAGGAATACGGGCTCGAACGCTACCTCACCGAGGCCCACGGCATGGATCCCGCCTCGGTCGCCCCGGACGCGGACCGCCTCGCCGCGGTCACCGGGCCGGTCGTGCTGCTGTTCTCGCGCGGCTTGCCGGACGGCGCGACCAGGATCGATCCGGTCCCCCCGCTCGCCTTCGTTGGCCGTTACGACGCGCCCTATTCGCTCGCCCCGGCCGCGCCGAACGCGCCCCGCGAAAGCACCAGGGGCCATCTCTCCGGACCTGCCGGCCCCGACCCGGACCCTGGGCTGATGCGCCGTCCCCTGCTGATTACGCTGGGCATGCTCGTCGTGCTCGCTGTTCTCGTTCTGGCGCTGGCGTGAACGTGAGAAACGGGCTATCCCGCCCAGTGACCCAGACCAATGACCCCGCTGCCGATGCCAGACCGGAGCCCGCCATGCCAACGCCCTTTCCCACCCTCGCCGACGGCGAGACCTTGATCGCCCGTTTCAGCGGCAACCCGGCGACTTACATCAAGGAACATATGATGCTCGCCGCTGTCGGGGCCGTCGGCGCAACCGGTGTTCTGATCGCGATGGGGGAGCCGCATTACTGGACCGGGGCGGTCGGCGCGTTGCTCGCGATCGCGATCCGTGGGGTCTATGTCTATTCCGAAGCGGTCGGCCAGACCTGGCAGCTCACCGACAAACGGCTGCTTTCGCCCACCGGAATGGCGATCCGGCTGAGCGACATCGCCGATGTACGGACCATCATCTCGGCCGCCCAGGTGGTGACCCACACGGGCGACAAATACCTCATCAAGTACCAACCCGACCCGAAGGGGGTGGCCGAGACGATCAAGACCGGCCGGACCTGACCCGCCGGCCGCCCCTGTCGCAGCCCAGATGAGACGGAAGACACCGAAAACGGAGTACGGTGCTGCCGGGCCCAAGCCACCGTCCGTCCAAGCTCCGGTCCGGCGTGCCGATCCTCCGTGGTGACCCCGCGGTGCGCCCCATGTTGCTCCCCGCCGCCGCCCCGCCTATACCGGGCGCATGGACGCCGACGGGCCGCAGATGACCGGTTTCACCGCCACCAACGCGCAAGCCGCATTTCCGGGTTGGGAGGGCATCCTCGACCCGGGCGAGAGGATCGTCTGGCAAGGCCGGCCCGACCAGCAGTTCAATATCGCCGCCCGCGAGATCCCGAGCGCCATCTTCGCGCTGTTCTTTGCCGGCTTCGCGGTGTTCTGGATGACCAAGGCGGCTGAGTCCGGGGGGCCGTTCTGGATGTTCGGCCTGATCCATTTCTCGGTCGGTCTCGGAATCTTCTGGAAGTCTCTCTTCGGCGCCACCCAGCGCCGCCGAAAAACCTGGTACACGTTGACCGACCGGCGCGCCTTCATCGCAACCAGATCCGCGCGCAAGGGCAAGGAGCTCAAGAGCTACCCGATCACCTCCGACACTGGTCTCACATACCTGGACGGTCCGCCTGCCACGATCCATTTCGCCCGTGAACGCCGCAAAGGCGACAAGGGACGCAGCTATTCCGTGCCCATCGGTTTCGAACGCATCGCGGATGGCCAGAAGGTGCTCGCGCTCTTGCGTCAGGCCCAGCGCGGGGAGGGAGACACATGAGCGAACGCCCGGACATAACCGCCGCCCTTGCCGAGGGCGAGCAATTGCGCTGGCAGGGCCACCCGAAACCCGGCCGGCCGGTCTCGCACCGGGCCAGCCTGATCGGTGTGCTGTTCTATTCCGGCACCATCGCGCTGCTTCTGTTCGCCTGGTGGCTGGAGATCTACAAAGGGCACCTGCCGGGTGTGCGCCTGTCCATCTACGGAGTGATCGGGACGGCGGCCTTCCTCGCCTTCGTCGGGCTCAGGGTGACCCTGCTCGACCGGCGTCGCGCCCGCGCCCGCGATGCGCGCACCGCCTACGCGATCACCGACCGGCGGGTGCTGGCTCTGGCAGGTCCCTATACCGCCGAGGTTTCACTGGGCCCCGGGGTACGCGCTGAGCTCAAGGCGGGCGGGGTGAACGTGGAGGGGCCCGGGGCGAAGATCCGCCTCGACCGGCTCAAGGACGCCAAAGCGGCGCAGGGCATTCTCTTGGCCGAGATCGGGGGACAAGGATGACAACCACCACCTTCACCAACGCGCGCCTCGTCGATCCCGACACCGGGACCGAGACCCTGGGAAGTCTCACCATTCGGGGTGGCCTGATTGTTGGCCGCGACATGATGCCGGGGCACGCACCGCAAGGCGAGATTGTCGATTGCGGCGGCAAGCACCTCGCCCCGGGCCTCGTCGACATCGGCGTCAAGATCGGCGAGCCCGGCGAGCGCCACAAGGAAAGCTTCCGCACCGCCGGCGCGGCCGCCGCGGCGGGCGGGGTAACGACGATGGTCACCCGGCCCGACACGACCCCCGCGATCGACACCCCCGAGACGCTCGATTTCGTCACCCGCCGTGCCCGTGAGGTCGCCCCGGTCCGGGTCCATTCGATGGCCGCGCTCACCAAGGGCCGCGACGGCCGCGAGATGGTCGAGGTGGGGTTCCTGATGGACGCCGGCGCCGTCGCTTTCACCGATTGCGACCGGGTGGTGACCGACGCACGGGTGTTCTCGCGCGCGCTCACCTATGCCGGGGGCCTTGGCGCGCTGGTGATGGCCCATCCACAGGAGCCGGGGCTCTCGAACGGCGCCGCGGTGACCTCGGGCAAGTTCGCCACGCTCAGGGGCCTGCCGGCGGTGTCGCCGATGGCCGAACGCATGGGGCTGGAGCGCGACATGGCGCTGGTCGAGATGACGGGCGCGCGTTACCACGCCGACAATCTCTCCGCCCGGGTGGCGCTGCCGGTGCTGGAGCGGGCGAAAGCCGCCGGGATCGACGTGACCGCGGGGGTCAACGTCCACCATCTCACGCTCAATGAGCTCGACGTCGGCGCCTACCGGACATTTTTCAAACTGAAACCGCCGCTGCGCTCGGAAGACGACCGGTCGGCGATGGTCGAGGCCGTGGCGGCGGGGCTGATCGATGTGATCTCGTCGATGCACACGCCGCAGGACGAGGAATCCAAACGCCTGCCGTTCGAGGAGGCGGCCTCCGGCGCGGTCGGGCTCGAAACCCTGCTGCCGGCGGCGTTGCGCCTCGTCCATGCCGGCAGCATCGAGCTTGCGGTGCTGTGGCGGGCGCTGTCGCTGAACCCCGCTCGCCGGTTCGGGCTGCCGGGCGGGACACTGGCTGCGGGGGCGCCCGCCGATCTGGTGCTGTTCGACGCCGATGCGCCGTTCGTGCTGAGCCGGTTCGACCTGCGCTCCAAGTCGAAGAACACGCCCTTCGATGAGGCACGCATGCAGGGCCGGGTGCTGGGCACCTGGGTGGGTGGTGAGCGAGTTTTCGGCTGAACCGGGCCACCCGTGTCCGGACTTCGCCCGGGCGAAGTTGCAGTTACCGCTAACATCAATAATATCAATATGTTGACCCCCTGTCCGAGTTCGCCCACCCCTCGCCCACCCCTCGCCCAACGCGAAGAAAACTCACACAGTGGGCCGCGCGCCCCGCTTTCTTCGGTTTCGAAATACCTCGGGGTCCGGAGCTGAGCCCCGGTCCGGCGCCACCCACCCGCGCTCCCCTGCGCCGAGCGGTGCCGAGGGGGCCGGCGCGGCGTTTTTCCTTGCGATCACCGCGCCCGGTGGGAGATAGATGAGCCATGCCCGAATTCACCACGCCCCTCGCCCTGCTCACCCTCACCTTCCTTGCCGGCTACCTGCTCGGCTCGGTCCCTTTCGGCCTGGTCTGGGCGAAGCTGTTCGGATTAGGCGATATCCGGGCGATCGGCTCGGGCAATATCGGCGCGACCAACGTCTTGCGGACCGGCAACAAGCTCGCCGCCTCCCTGACGCTGGTCGGCGACATCGGCAAGGGGGCCGCCGCCGTGCTGGTCGCGCGTTTCCTCATCGGCGAAGACGCGGCGCAGGCAGCGGGGCTCGGCGCCTATCTCGGCCATCTGTTCCCGGTCTACATCGGCTTCAAGGGCGGCAAGGGGGTGGCAACCTGGCTCGGCACGCTCGTAGCCCTTGCCTGGCCGGTCGGGCTGGCATGCGCCGGGACCTGGCTTCTGGTGGCGGCCTTGTTCCGGATTTCCTCGCTCGCAGGTCTGACCGCCGCCGCGCTGGGCCCGGTCTGGGCGCTGGTGCTCGGGCGGCCGGAGGCGGTGGTGATCGCGCTCCTGCTCGGCGCGCTGATCTTCCAGCGCCATCACCAGAACATCCGCCGTTTGCTGCGCGGCGCGGAACCGAAGATCGGGAAGAAATAGGTCCGCAGGGACAGTCCGGCCTGGGTCGAGTGTGAATTCAGCGCGCAACACCTCTTCCGGGGCTGCAGCCTTCGTCATTGATTCGACACAGTTTTGGGCGCAGATTCGGCCAAGTGGAACACCTCGAAGGAAATTGGAGTCATGACATTCACGCAAGCGTTGGCCAACGCGATCTCGGTCTATTACAGCATTTTTGAAGGCCGCGCGTCGCGGTCGGAATACTGGTGGCCGGTTTTGCCGATGCTCGTGGGCTACATCTTGATCTTCTCCCTAATGGGAGCGGTGATGCCCATGGCCGACGCGGACGGGCAACTCGCACCCGGCGCCACGGGACCGGTGATCCTCGTGTTTGTCGTCTATTTTGTCGTGTGGATCTACTCAGTTGTCATGACTATTCCGTTGACGGTCCTCACGGGGCGGCGGCTGCACGACACCAACCGCTCGGCTTGGTGGATCCTGATCGCGCTGATCCCGCTCATCGGGGGGATCATCTTGCTGGTGCTCTTGGCGCTGCGTGGCACCGAGGGCCCGAACCGTTTCGGTGACGACCGGCTGAACCCGGGCGCCGGCGGCGGATATGGCGGATATGGCGGCGAGGGGCTCACCAAATCCTCGCTGCCCGATGTGCCCAGAGACTGAGGGTGCGACGCGCGCGGCAGGGAACGGCGTTCTGCAACCCGCGCGTCGCCCGGGCGAAATCCGGGTGGGCGCGGACGGCGGGCCACCATATTCCCTATTTCTGGGCCATACGCTCGACCGCATCGGCGGTGCGCTTGGTGTTGTGGTAGATTCCGAAGGCGAGGTAGAGCCCGCCGCCCAGGACGACGGTGTAGAGCGCGCCGAAAATGAGCACGGCGATGCCCTGGAAAAAGCCTTCGGAGAACATGGTCGCGAAACCCGCGATCACGGTGCCGACCGCCGATATGATGATGATGATTGCGATCAGGCTTTCGAATGACTTGATGAAAAAGTCGCGCATGTCTGGTCCTTTCAGGTGCCGCGTCCACGTCGTCACGCGGCAATTCTCCATTGAGCGACCGGTGCGGTCAATCCCCGGGCGTGTCGCGATCAGTAGCTGTATTCGGCGTAGATCCGGCTGAGATCGCCGTTCCAGTCGCCGTAGTAATGCGCGAGCAGTTCGTCGGCCGGGGTCATCCCGTCTTCCACGCTGTCTTCGAGCGCGGTGAGGAAATGGCGCTCGTCGGGCACCATGCCGCCGAAACCGGGCCGGGCGCGGCGCCGAAGCCCGCCGCGGGCGATGTCGAGCACGTTTTCGGCCAGGACCCGCATGTGCAGGTTGCCGACCTGGCCCTGGAGCCCGTCGACCGAAGCGGCCACGCGGAGCGCTTCGCGGGTTTCCGCATCCCAATCCTTCACCAGATCCCAGGCGGCATCGAGTGCGGACGCGTCGTAGAGCAGCCCGACCCAGAAGGCCGGCAAGGCGCAGATCCGCCGCCAGGGCCCGCCGTCCGCCCCGCGCATTTCCATGAATTGCTTGATCCGCACCTCGGGGAAGATCGTGGTGAGGTGGTCGGCCCAGTCGCTGAGCGTCGGGATCTCGCCAGGGAGCGCGGGGAGGCGTCCGTTCATGAAATCGCGGAACGACTGGCCGCGGGCGTCGACGTAGGTCCCGTTCCGGTAGACGAAATACATCGGCACATCGAGCGCGTAGTCGACGTAGCGCTGGAACCCGAAGCCGTCTTCGAACACGAAGGGCAGCATGCCGGTGCGCGCCGGATCGAGATCGCGCCAGATCCGCGAGCGCCAGGATTTGTGGCCGTTGGGCTTGCCGTCAAGAAACGGTGAGTTGGCGAACAGCGCGGTCGCCACCGGCTGCAGCGCGAGACCGACGCGGAACTTTTTCACCATGTCGGCTTCGGAGCCGAAGTCGAGGTTCACCTGCACGGTGCAGGTGCGGTACATCATCTGTTTGCCGTGGGTGCCGACCTTGTCCATGTAGTCGGTCATCAGCTTGTAGCGGCCCTTGGGCATCATCGGCATGTCGTCATGCGACCAGATGGGCGCTGTGCCGAGGCCGATGAAGCGCGCGCCGATCTGATCGGCCACGGTCTTCACCTCGCGCAGGTGTTCGTTCACCTCGTCGCAGGTCTGGTGGATCGTCCCCAACGGCGCGCCGGACAGCTCGAGCTGGCCGCCGGGCTCGAGCGAGATATTCGCGCCCTTGAGCTCCAGTCCGATGATGTATTCGCCCTCGTGGATCGGCGACCAGCCAAAGGTGTCGCGCAAGCCTTCGAGCATCGCCTTGATCGAGCGCGGGCCTTCATAGGGGAGCGGTTTCAGGGTATCTTTGCAATAACCAAACTTCTCGTGCTCGGTGCCGATGCGCCATTCTTCAATGGGTTTGCACCCGGAAGCGAGATATTCGGCAAGTTGTTCGGGCCGTTCGATCGGTCCGCCGCCGGACTGGGGAATGGACATGGGGGGCCTCCGGAGCTGGTCTGTTCGCGTTCCCCGGATTCCTGTGGGAAGTGCGGGGCGGTGTCAATCTCAATGCGTTGCGGGGGAGGCGCCATCGGCGGGTGAGAGTCCGGGGCCTCGGAATTCCTCCAAGCCATTGTTTTATTTCAATGAGCAGAACGGCAGACGGGTCCCGAAACCCGTCTTGAGGGTGTCCAAGGCCCCGAATTGCGAACGCCCCAGCTGTGTCGTGCTACCGCACGCCCTGCCGCCGCCAGATCACGATTGTCTCGCGGGGCCGCCCCTGGCTCGCGCGGATCGCCGCTTCCATGTCGGCGCCAGGCAGGGCCGTGAGCGCGTCGAACAGCGCCTCGGTGCCGGCCGCCGAGGTCGGCACGCTCAGCCGCTCGCCGCCGCCGGTGAACCGCCAGACAGGCAGGCCGGCGCGGTCGGGAATGATGGCGACCTCGCTGAGCCCGTCGAGCGAGAGGAACCCGCCGCCGACCGGGGCCAGGTAGACGATCTGGCGCTCGTCCACCTCGACGACCCCCAGCCCGCCGCTGCCGCCATGGAACCGCGCCCGCTGCACCGAGGCCCAGAGCATCGACGCGCCGCCCGCGGCCAGCGCCCAACCGGCCCACTTGATGAGCCCGAGCGAGGTGAGACCCCACCAGAGACCGAGCGCGAGCACCGCGCTCGCGGCCATCGCGCCGCGCCAGCGTTTGAGTTCGGTTGCGGCTTCGGGGCGGATGAAGCTCATGGTCGGTCTCCGTCCAATGGATGCCAGGCGTCGCTCGCCAGGTCGGTCTGCGCGTTTGCCGCGTAGGGCGCAACGACAGGCGCGAAAACCGGCGGGCCGAAATCGACGATCAATTCGAGATCCATCCCGCGGCGCCGGTAGAGTCGGCTGCCTTGGGTATCGTAGCGGTCGGTGAGGTCTTGCTGGGGCGGTTGGGCGCCGTCGAGCAATTCGGCGCGCAACGCCTTGGTCAGGGGCGCTGGATTTCCGTTCAACGTGCGCAGCCCGGTGCGGCATTCCTTGGTGACCTTGCCTTTTGTCACTTGGGCAAGCTCGGAAATCGGCGGGAACCTGTTTGGCGTCGGCGCGGCCACGAAGTAGTGTCGGTTGTCAAGGAATCGCCCGCCTGTACAGTTCCAGACGTAGTGGTCGGGAAAAAGCGCGAGCGCGGTGAAATACGGCGCCCGGCTTGCCACGGTGTAGACGTCGCCAATGCCGGCCGGATCGCGCCCGTCGTAGACCGAATAGAGGAAATGGCGCCCGTCCGGGCTGAGCGAACAGCTCTCCGGCAACACCCGGCGTTTGATCCACTGACCGGGCTCGAACTGGTCGGTGGTACGGTCCCCTATGATCAGCTGCCACAGCGCCCGCGCGCCGCGGCGCAGGATCACCGCGGTGTCGTTTTCCGCCGCGAAGAACAGGTGCAATTCGCGCTTGGGTTCGGTGCTCATGCCGGCCCCCCGATCACCGTGGGCTCGGTCAGGATCGCGAGCGAATAGGCCCCGATCCGGTCGAACCCGATCGCCTCGTAGGCGCGGGCTGCGGCGGGGCCGGAGGCGAACAGGATGGCGGTCTCGACTCCCTCGGCATAGGCCTCGGCCATGTGCAGCGCCACCGCCCGGCGGGCATGTCCGCGTCCGCGCAGGGCGGGCGGCGTGTAGACACCGCCGATCTGCACCGTGTCCGGCAGCCGGGCGTTGATCGCGGTCATGGCCGCAGGGGTGCCGTCAATCTCCAGTATGCGCACGTCGCCGCTGGTGAGCGCGCGTTCGGCGCGGCCGCTGGCCTCTTCGTCGAGCCGGTCGGGCGAACTCATGTGCAGCTCCGCGGAATAGGCGCGGGTCCAGGTGAAGATCAGGTCGCGGTCGGCTTCGGCCGGTGCGCGGATCTCGCCTGGGCTGGAGGGCAGGCGCAGCGCATCGAGGCGCAGCCGGTAGAGCGGTTCTGGATTGTCCAGCGAGAAGGTCGCGCAGGCGATCCCGAGAGCTCGTTTCGCCGCGTCCACCTGGTCGGGCACGCCGGTCAGGCCTGCGACGTTGCGCCCCGCGATCCGGGCCGCGAACGCGGCGTGAAGCGCGGGCGGGGCGCCGGGTGCTTGCATCTGGACATATCCGGCGTTGGAGATCCCGAAGACCGCGGTGATGCCTTGTGTGCCGGCCAGAAAAAAGGCGGTGCCATGCGGTGACGTATGGTCGGACAACCCGAGACGCAGGAGGTTCGCACGCAGGAACATGCTGGTCTCGGCATGGCGGGCGAGGAACGCTTCGAGCGCGGGTTCATCCCCCGGCCGGGCGGCGCGCAACATCACCAATCCCCCAGGGTGGATTGCCACAGCGTCAGCGCCGCCACGGCGGCGGTGTCGGCGCGCAGGATGCGGGGGCCGAGACGGACGGGGCGGGCGCTGTCCAACGCGCGCAATCGCTGCCGCTCGGCCGGAGAGAACCCGCCCTCGGGGCCGATCAAGATGGCCCAGGGCGCGTCTCGGTTGTTCGTTCCGTCGGCGCTGGCGAAGAGGGGCGGATGTCGCGATGAACCCTCCGCGAGCGCCTCGTCGGCGAACAGGATCCGCCGCTCCTCCGGCCAGCCGTCCAGCAGCGCCGCGAGTTTCTGCGGCGCCGCCACCGGCGGCACGAAGGTGCCGCCGCATTGCTCTGCTGCCTCGACCGCGTGGGCCTGCAGCCGGTCCACCTTCACCCGTTCAGCATTGGTGAATTCCGTCAGCACCGGCAGGATCCGGGCCGCGCCCATTTCCGCCGCCTTCTCGACGATGAAATCGGTGCGCGCCTTCTTGATCGGGGCGAACATCAGCCAGAGGTCGGGGGGCCCGAGCTGCGGGGCCGCCTGTCCGAGGCAAGCGAGCGTGCCGGCACGTTTGCGCGCCTCGGCCACTTCTGCCGACCATTCCCCGTCGACCCCATTGAAAAGAGCAAGCCGCGCGCCCTCGGTGAGCCGCATTACGCCGAACAGGTAATGCGCCTGCGCCTTGGTGAGCGCGACGCGTTTGCCCTCCCCCAAGGGGGCGTCTACAAAGAGGCGGATTTTCTCGCGGGCCAGCATGGGGGCACGATATGGCGGTGGACAGCGATAGGCCAGAGGCCACAGAAGCCCCTGTGACCGCAGGCCAGGTTTCCGACGCCGTGACGGGAAACTGGGTCGATCACCTCGCGCCCGCCTGGTCGCGCCCCTATCTGCGCCTCTCCCGCGCCGACCGCCCGATCGGTACCTGGCTGCTCTTGCTGCCCTGCTGGTGGGGGCTGTTGCTCGGGATCGGCGAGACCGGCACGTTCGGCTGGCACGACGCCTGGATCGCGCTCGGCACCGCGCTCGGCGCCTGGCTGATGCGGGGGGCTGGTTGCACCTGGAACGACATTACCGACCGCGCGTTCGACGCTGCCGTTGCGCGCACCATGTCGCGCCCGATCCCCTCGGGCCAGGTCACGGTGCGCCAGGCCTTCGTGTGGCTGGCCGTGCAGGCGTTGATCTCGTTCGCGATCCTGCTCACCTTCCACCCCGTCGCCATCCTGCTCGGCCTCGTCTCGCTCGCGCCGGTGGCGATCTACCCCTTCGCCAAACGGTTCACCTGGTGGCCGCAGGTGTTTCTCGGGATCGCCTTCAACTGGGGCGCGCTCCTGGCCTACACCGCGCATACCGGCAAGCTCGGCTGGCCCGCCGTCGCGCTCTACCTCGCCGGCATCGCCTGGACCCTGTTCTACGACACGATCTATGCGCACCAGGACAAGGACGATGACGCGCTCATCGGCGTCAAATCCACCGCCCGGTTGTTTGGCGACCACACGCAAGCCTGGCTGCGGGGTTTCCTCGTGCTCTGCGTGCTGCTGATGGCGCTGGCGGTGGTGCTTGCCTTCACACCGCAAAGGTCCGTCCTCGCCCTGGTCGTGGCGCTTGGGGCGCCCTGGTTCCTCGGCTGGCACCTGTCGTGGCAGCTTCGGGTGCTCGACACCGAAGATCCCGACACCTGCCTGAAACTATTTCGTGCCAACCGGGATGCGGGCCTCATCCCTGTGCTGTTTCTTGCCGTCGCCGCAGTCGTGTGATTGCGCGACCCCGCAGGGCACCCTATTGAGGCGCATCTGAACTGGAACCCCGATGCCTGAGCTGATCCCGCCTCTCAAACCGCGCCGCACCTACGGCGTCCTGTCCATCGCCGTGCTCGCGATCGTTGCCGTCATCGCCCTGGCCGCGGCCTGGGGCGCGCTGGTGGCGGTCGAGCGCACGTCCAGAACCGCAGTGGACCACGCGCTGTTCCTCTCCGGCGAAGACTGGGCCGAGGTGGAGGTCAACGGCCTCCAGGTCTTCCTGTCCGGCGATGCGCCCTCCGAAGCGGCCCGGTTCGCAGCACTTTCTGCGGCCGCGCACGAGGTCGACGGCGCCAGGGTGATCGACCAGATGGTCTTGCCCGAAGCTGTCGCGATCGAACCGCCGCGGTTCTCGGTTGAAATGCTGCGCAATGAGGCCGGTATCTCCCTGATCGGGCTGATCCCGGCCGAAGCCGACCGCGAGGCGCTCACCACGCGGATGCGCGCGATCGATCCGATCCAGCCTGTGGCCGACTTCCTCGAGACTGCCGCCTACCCGACTCCGCAGGGCTGGGAGAACGCGCTCGATTTCGCGCTGGACGTGGCCGGAATGCTGCCGCGCTCGAAGATCTCGATGGACGCCGAACATGTGGCCGTGGAAGCCATTGCCGCGTCGCCCGACCAGAAGCGGGAATGGGAGCAGGAGATCCGGCGCGAACGCCCGGCCGGTATGCGCCTCACGCTCGATATCCGTGCGCCGCTCGACGTGATTTCGCCCTATATCGTGCGGTTCCTCTACGACGAGCAGGGCGCGCGGTTTGACGCCTGCACCGCCTATACCCGGGCTGACCGCAACAAGATCATTTCTGCCGGGATCGCCGCCGGGGTAAAGGGTGCGGTCGACTGCACCATCGGGCTCGGCGTGCCGTCACCCGACTGGCCCGACGCGGTGGCGCGCGGCATCATGGCGGTGCACGACATGGGCGGCGGCTCGCTCACCTTTTCCGACGCCGACATCACCCTGATCGCGCCGGCGCAAACGCCGCAGGGCATTTACGACCGGGTGATCGGCGAGCTAGAGGCCGATCTGCCGGAGGTGTTTTCCTTGCATGGTGTATTGACCGAGCCCGAGACCGGCCCGGTCTCGCCCGCCGGCCCGCCCGAGTTCATCGCCACCCTCGGCGACGGCGGTGCCGTGCAACTGCGCGGCCGGGTGGCGAGCGAACAGGACCGCACCATCGCCGAAACCCTTGCCCGCGCGCGGTTCGGCACCCGTAACGTCTATGCGCCGCTGCGGCTCGACCCTGCGCTGCCTACCTCCTGGGCCGTGCGCACGCTTGCCGGGCTCGAGGCGCTCGACCAGCTGGCGGACGGCCGGGTGGTGGTGCGCCCGGATGTGGTCACGGTGGCCGGGTCCACTGGCGACAAGGGGGCCTCGGCCGAGATCTCGCGTCTTCTGTCGGAGAAACTCGGCGAGGCGGAAGACTTCCGGGTGAATGTGAAATATGAGGAATCCCTCGACCCGGTCGCCGCGATGCCGACGCCACAGGAATGCGTGGCTGACGTCAATGCGGTGATGGCACAGAGCAAGATTTCCTTCGCTCCGGGCTCGGCCGAGATCGAGCGGGCGTCTGCGACGACCGTCGACCGGATTGCCGACATCCTGAAGACCTGCCCGGACGTGGCGATGGAAATCGGCGGCTATACCGACAGCCAGGGCCGCGAGGAAATGAATCAGGCTCTGTCGCAACGCCGGGCCGAGGCGGTCGTCTCGGCGCTGCTCGCCCGGCGGGTGTTGACCACCAACCTCAAGGCGTTCGGCTACGGCGAGGCGGCCCCGATTGCCGACAATGACACCGAGGACGGGCGCGAGGCCAACCGGCGGATCGAGTTCAGCCTGGTCGGCGAGACCCGTCCCCGGGCCGAGGTGGCAGACGGCGAAGCACCGACGATCCGCCCGCTGGCCCGCCCGACTCTTGATGGGGCAGACGACACCGGCGTCGGCGCACCGACGGTGGAAGATGCGGGCGAAACGAAGGCCGGAACGGCTGACGGAGAGGCCGGGGAAGCGGTGTCTGAGGATGGATCCGAGGGGGCCGCCGAGCCCGCACCGGAAACGCCGGATGCGACGGGCGAGAGCGTGGAAGACGGCGCTGCCGGGGTCGGTGACGGTGCGGCGGAACCGGCGGTGCCGGGTGCCGATGCGGCGGAACCGGCGGCGCCGGGAGCCGAGGCCGGGACCGATCCCGAGGCGGACGCGCCGGTGACGGCCGAGGACACGGCGCCGGGCGCGGCGGATGAGGCCGATGCCGCAGACAAGGCCGCCATGGCCGGCCCTGAAGAAGGCGCGGCGACAGAGGCGGCGGCGGCGACGGAGGTCGGCATTGATGACGCCGGTGGAGACGATACCGCATCTTCGACGTCTGCGGATGCGGGAACGGACGTAGACACCCTCGCCGCCGAAACCGGGACGGAGCCCGCGGGCGACGTGGCCGCCGAAGCCGCCGATCCAGCCACACCGGACGCCGGCGTTGCGGATGCCGGGGCGCCGGACCTCGCGGCGGATCCGGCAGAGATTGCCGCGGCAGCGGAAACCGCGCCGAACCTGGAGCCGGCGACGGGCGACGCGGGGCGTGCCGACGCCCTGGCGCCGGAAACTGCCCCCGGTGATGTGGCCCTCTCGGACGAAGCCGAGGCGACAGGATCTGCCGAAGACGAGACGGACACCGTCTCGGATGAGGCGGCAACCGCCACCGAAACTGCGGATATGCCCACTGTCACGGAAACCCCCGACGCGACGGCGGATGCCGAAGCGACCGAGGAGGCCGAAGTGACAGGTGAGGGGGATGCGACCGGGGAGGACCTGGCCGGCGATATAGTGGCGACAGCGGAAGACGAAGCGACCGGGGCTGACGAGGCAACCGCGGGGGACGAAGCGACTGCGGACGCCGAGACCGCGGGCGACGAAAGCGACACCGCCGATACGACCGCTGGCGATACTGCCGCTGCCCAGCCGAGCGACATTCCGTCGACTCGTCCGCGCGCACGTCCGCCGATTGTCGTGCATCCCGATCTCGAAGGCATCCGGCCGCGGCTACGGCCCGCCAACCTGCCCAACGCCCCCACCACGGAGTGAACCCATGAACCGGACCGAGTTCATCATCGTCACCGCCATCATCCTCTTCGTGGCTTTCCTGCTGGGGTGGTTCGCGCATTGGCTCATCCACCGCTTCACCCGGGTCGCGACGAGCGACATGAGTGAGCTCGACCGCATCGCGCAGGCGCTGCACGAGGCCGAGGAAACACGCGATCAGGCGATCACCTATCTGCAAAAGCGTGAGGCGGAGATGTCGAACAATCTCGCCCAGACCAAAGCGGAACTGAATGCGGCGATGGAAGGCTTGCGGGATGCGCGCAAGGAAGCGGAGGAGCTGCGCGGCTATATCGAGGAACGGAGCCATGGGTGACGGGGGGCGCTTCGGGCCAGAGCGCAGGTCAGCCCGCAGGAGCCGCGACCCGGCAGCAGACACCCACGCTTTGTGATGCGCTGAGTCCCTGAGAGATCGGCAGCCTGTTGAAATACGGGAGGGAGTCCGGGGTTGTCGGGCTGACTCGGCAAGGTTTCGACGGCTGGTCTCCTGTCAGGGAGCGCCGGTCATGTGTCGCGGTCAGGCAATCAGCCCGCCGTCGACGTCGTCGCCGGTCTCGTTCATCAGCCGCTCGAGCGACGGCACCACAATGCGGCGCTTGCCATCCAGCTCGATGATCCCGGCCTTCTTGAGCGCCGAGATCTGCCGGCTGACGGTCTCCAAGGTCAACCCCAGGTAGTCCGCCATCGCTTCGCGGGTCAGCGGTAGATCGAAACTCATCCCGTCTTTTGGCGTTTGTTTCTTGAGAGCGGCATCGCGACGGGAGATGATGGCAAGCAGCGAGGCGATCTTCTCGCGCGCCGTCTTCCGGCCCAGTACCAGCATCCATTCCCGGGCCGAATCAAGCTCATCCAGCGTCATCTCGAGCAGCCGCGTGCCGATATGCGGCGTGCTGGTCATGAGATCCTCGAACGGCGACTTGCGGAAACAACAAATCGTGAGGTCGGACACCGCAACCACGTCGAACGGAGCCGAGTCGCGGCCTGGCCTACCAATAAAATCCGACGGCAGCAGAAGGCCCACCATCTGGGTGCGCCCGTCTTCCATCGTCTGGCTGAGGCTGGCGATGCCGGTTACCACGGAAGCCACGAATTCCATGTGGTCTCCGGCCCATATCACCGGCTGTCCGGCCTCGTAGTTCCGATAGTATTTGATCTCATCAAGCCGCTTCAACTCATCCGGCTCACACCTGGAGCACACCGCCTGATGCTTGATCGGGCAGTTCCAGCACTCCTTGGTGTCGAAGGACAAGTCCATCTTGGCTTTCATGCAGGGATTCCGATTTGATCCTGATCAATGTCGCGCGCGTGGTTTCCGATAGAGCCTAGTCGAATGCAACAATACACGCAACTTCGCAAACTCGGTCTGTTCGACGCACGGGTGCCCCGCTACACGAGTTACCCCACTGCCCCGCAATTCAAGCTGGGGGTCGGTAGCGACATCGTGTCCGAGTGGATTTCCGAGATTCCGCAAGGCAGTTCTGTCTCTCTCTACGTCCATATCCCGTTCTGCAGGAGGTTGTGCTGGTTCTGCGCCTGCCGGACCCAGGGCACGCAGACCGCGGAGCCGGTCGCGGCCTATGTTCAGACCCTGAAGAAGGAACTCACGCTGATCCAGGCGCGGCTTCCGGACGGGGTGATGCTCGAACATCTGCACTGGGGCGGGGGCACGCCGACACTGCTTGAGCCGCAGATGATCGCCGATCTCGCGGGCGCGATCTTCGAGGTGGCGCCGCTTGGCCCGGGGGCGCAGTTTTCGGTCGAGATCGACCCGACCGAGATCGACGGACCCCGGCTCGATGCGCTCGCCGCCGCGGGGCTCAACCGCGCCTCGATCGGGGTGCAAGATTTCGATCCGATGATCCAGGAAGTGATCGGACGGCCCCAGAGCTACGAAGTGACCAAGGCGGCGGTCGACGGGCTCAGAGAGCGCGGCATTCGGTCGCTGAACGTCGATCTGCTCTACGGGCTGCCGCACCAGACCGAGGCACGGATCACCGATTCGGTGAACAAGGTCATCAGCCTCGGCCCCGACCGGATCGCGCTGTTCGGCTATGCTCATGTGCCGTGGATGTCGAAGCGCCAGCAGTTGATCCCAACCGACGCCCTGCCGTCGCCGGAAGCCCGGCTGGACCTCTACAATGTCGCCCGTGGTCTGTTCGTCGGCGCCGGTTTGCAAGAGATCGGCATCGACCATTTCGCCAAGCCCGACGACGGGCTGGCGATCGCCCATCGCAAAGGCACCATGCACCGCAATTTCCAGGGCTACACCGAGGACAAGTCGCCCGCACTGATCCCGGTGGGCGCTTCGTCGATCGGGCGCTTCCCGCAAGGCTACGCCCAGAACGAACCCTCCACCTCGAAATACCAGGAACGGGTGCGCGCGGGCGAGTTGGCCACCGTCAAGGGCCATGTCTTCGCTGGTGACGACCTCGTGCGCGCCCGGATCATCGAACTTCTGCTGTGCGACTTTCGCGCCGACCTGGGCGCGGTCGCGGCGGAGCACGGGGAGGCTTTGGAGCGGATCGTGGCGATGGCCGACGGGCTCGAGGAGGCGTTGCCGGGGGCGACCACGCTGGAAGGCGGGGTGCTCACCATTCTCGACGATGCGCGGCCGCTGGCGCGCATCGTCGCGCAGTATTTTGACGCCTATGACATGAGTTCCGCGCGCCATTCGCAGGCGGTGTGAGATAGGCGGGGGCAGGGCTTGAAGGGTCTGCCGCCTGCCGTTTGAGGCGTCTGCGTCGCCTCAGGTCCGCCCTGGCGTGGCCGGGGATTATCCCCGTGGCCGCAGTATGATACCGGTAATCTGCAAAACTGGCCGGGGAACGCCGCGCGGGTGGGCGTGACAGTTCGCGCATCCGCCCAGGGGCATCTGCGGGCCGGACCTTGGGAGAAGATGCATGGACTTCATCGCCGCCGCCCGAGAGATCATCGGTCCCCCAAATGTCCTGACCGGCGCCGACACCGCGCGCTACGCCGCCGACTGGACAGGGAAGTATTCCGCCGACCCCGTTTGCGTGGTCCGGCCCGCTGACACCGCGGAGGTCTCGGCTCTGGTCAGGCTGGCAAGGGAAACCCGTACACCGGTCGTGCCCATCGGCGGCAACACCGGCCAGACCGGCGGGGCCCAGGCCCCAGGTGCCGTGTTGCTCTCGCTCGAACGGCTGAACCGCATCCGCGAGGTCCGGCCCGGGTCTCGTGTCGCGGTGGCCGAGGCGGGCGTAGTGCTCGAAAACCTCCACGCTGCCGTCGCGGAACACGGACTTGCGTTCCCGCTCACCTTCGGCGCCAAGGGGTCGGCCACCATCGGCGGCGCGATGTCGACCAATGCCGGCGGCTCCAACGTGCTGCGCTATGGCAATACGCGGGCGCTGGTGCTGGGGCTCGAAGCGGTCATGCCGGACGGCGCGGTGCTCGATCTCATGAGCGCGCTCCACAAGGACAACTCCGGGTTCGATCTGAGGGATCTTCTGATCGGCGCCGAGGGCACGCTCGGGATCATCACCGCCGCGGTGGTCAAGCTCGTGCCTTTGCCGCGCGCCTATGTGACCGCGATGGTCACACTCGCATCGCTCGACGACGCGCTGGCGCTGCTGGATCACTTGCAGGCCGAAACCGGCGGTGCAGTCGAGGCCTTTGAATACATGCCGGGCGCCTATCTCGATGCGCTCGCCGGGATCCACCCGGAGATGCGCCTGCCGCTCGCGCCTGCCGGAGTGAACGTGATGCTGGAGATCGGCATCACGGCGGCGGCGGATGTCGAACCGGACCCCGACGGCATCGCGCCGGCGCTGGCCCGGCTCGAAGATCTTCTAGGTGCCGAAATGGAGGCGGGCCGGGTGCTGGACGCCGTTCTTGCGCGCTCGCAGAGCCAGCGGCGCGAGATCTGGGCGCTGCGTGAGGCCGCGGCCGAGGTGACGCTCGCGATCACGCCGAATGTGGTCAACGACATCGCGTTGCCGCTCGACGCTGTGCCCGGCTTCTTCGACCGCGCCCGGGCGGCGCTCTCGGCGCTCGACCCGGGCGCCCGCGATCTCTCGGTCGCGCATCTGGGCGACGGCAACATCCACTATACCGTCTACCCCACCCGCGACGACCCGGTGCTCGCCGATGCGATCATGGAGGCGGTCGAGCAGGTTGTGCAGGAGATGGGCGGTTCGTTCAGCGCTGAACACGGGATCGGCCTGTCGAAAAAGCGCTCGATGGCGCGGCGCAAGGATCCGGTGGCGCTCGCGGTGATGAGGGCGATCAAGGCGGCGCTGGACCCGGAGGGGATCATGAACCCGGGGAAGGTTTTGCCAGATTGACCATCGACGCGCCGGGCCGCCCGAAGGGTCGGCTCAACCGCACTCAGCAGCCGCCGACAGGCATTGGGTCATTTCCAGTCGAAAAACCCGTCGCCGGCCCGCGCGAGCAGCCGCGCGGCCATCGCCCGCCCGATCTCGGGGCCGTCCTCGACCGGTCCGGTCATGTCATCGTCGAGGGCTTCGGAGCCGTCGGTGCGCAGGATTTCGCCGCGAAGACGGAGCGTGGCGCCGTCGAGTGTTGCGAGCCCGGCAATGGGCGTCTCGCAGGAGCCGTCGAGGGCCGCGAGAAAGGCGCGTTCGGCAGCGAGGCGCAGGCCGGTCTCGGCGTGGTGGATCGCGTCGAGCATTCCGGCGGTACAGCTGTCGTGCGCCCGGCGCTCGATGCCGATAGCGCCCTGGGCGATGGCGGGCAGCATTTCTTCGGGCGCGATGGCCTGGTGCGGCACCGCGCTCATCCCCAGCCGGTTGAGCCCGGCCATGGCGAGAAATGTGGCTTCGGCCACGCCCTCTTCAAGCTTGCGCAAACGCGTCTGAACGTTGCCGCGGAACTCGACAACCTTGAGGTCGGGCCGGCGGTTCAGGAGCTGCGCCTTGCGCCGCAGCGATGAGGTGCCGACGACCACGCTCTCGGGCAGATCGACAACCGCTTCGTGCCTGAGAGAGACGAAGGCGTCGGCCGAGCTTTCGCGCGGCAGATAGCAGTTGAGCAGGAGACCGCCGGGCTGTTCCACCGGCATGTCCTTCATCGAATGCACGGCGATGTCGATCCCGCCCGTCAGCAGCTGCTCCTCGATCTCCTTGGTGAACAGCCCCTTGTTGCCGATCTCCTTGAGCGGCCGGTCGGCGGCGATCAGGCCTGGGTTGTCGCCCGTGGTCTTGATGACCACGATCTCGAATGCGGCATCGGGCAGATCGAAGGCGGCCATCAGCCGGGCGCGGGTCTCGTGCGCCTGGGCGAGGGCAAGCGGCGAGCCGCGGGTGCCGATTTTCAGGGGCTGGGCGGGGGAGGGCAAATCGAGCGTCATGACCCCGGGGTTTAAACGCGCCCAATCGGCCTGTCCACGCCCCTTCGTCCGACCACCGTGCTTGACAAGCGGTGCGGCACTTGGGAACCAGCCGGGACGAGCGAAAGGACCGACGATGACCAAGCTGCTGCTGCGTGCCCTTGCGGGCGAGACCCTGGACGTGCCGCCGATCTGGATGATGCGCCAGGCCGGCCGGTACCTGCCGGAATACCGTGCGACCCGCGCCCAGGCGGGCGATTTTTTGAGCCTGTGCTTCAATCCCGAACTGGCCACAGAGGTCACGCTGCAACCGATCCGCCGCTACGGGTTCGACGCGGCGATCCTGTTCGCCGACATCCTGCTGCTGCCGCAGGCGCTGGGCGCGGATCTTTGGTTCGTCACCGGCGAGGGGCCGCGGCTCTCCACCGTCACCACGCAGGACGATTTTGACAAGCTCAAACAGGCGGGCGAGATCCACGACCACCTCGCGCCGATTTACGAGACCGTACGCCGCCTGTCGCGCGAGTTGCCCGCCGAGACCGCGCTGATCGGTTTCGCAGGCGCGCCCTGGACGGTGGCGACTTACATGATCGCCGGCAAGGGGACGAAGGACCAAGGGCCGGCGCATGCGCTGAAGGCCGAGAACCGGCCGCTGTTCGAGGCGTTGATCGACCGGCTGACCGAGGCCACTATCGATTACTTGTCGAAACAGGTCGAGGCTGGCGCCGAGGTGGTGAAGCTGTTCGACAGCTGGGCGGGGTCGCTCAAAGGCGAGGATTTCAACCGATACGCGCTCGCGCCGACGCAGCGGATCATTTCCGAGCTGAAGACGCGCCACCCCGGCCTGCCGATCATCGCCTTTCCGCGCGAGGCGGGGGCGGGCTACATCGGTTTCGGCAAGGCAACCGGGGCTGATTGCGTGGCGATCGACAATTCGGTGTCACCGCGCTGGGCGGCCGAGAACGTCCAGAAAGACGGCTGCGTGCAGGGAAACCTCGCGCCGGGGCACATGGTGACCGGCGGGCAGGCGCTGGTCGACGCCACCCGCGAGGTGGTTGCGGCGTTCAAGAATGGGCCGCACATCTTCAACCTCGGCCATGGCATCACGCCGGATGCGGACCCCGAGAATGTGCAGTTGATGATCGACACCGTTCGTGGTGGTTGAGGGTCACGGCATCTGAGGTGTTTCGCCGCGCCTTTGGCGCGGCGACCCGCGCGGGGCGAAGCCCCGCGCCCGGGTCGGATCGGCGTTAGCCGTAACGATTTCTCACACCCATTTCGCCAGCGGCGGCAGGCTCATCAATACGGCATTGGCGTCATGCCCCGTCGCGAGCCCGAACTTGGTGCCACGGTCGTAGACCAGGTTGTATTCCGCGTAGAGCCCGCGGTGGACCAGCTGGGTGTCCTTGTCGGCGTCCGTCCAGGTCGTGTCGCGGCGGCGTTCGGTGACCGGCACAAAGGCGGGCAGGAAGGCGCGGCCGACGGCCTGGGTGAAGGCGAAATCCGCCTCCCAGTCTCCGGTGTTGAGATCGTCGTAGAAGATCCCGCCGACCCCGCGTGCCCGGCCCCGGTGCGGCACGAAGAAATACTCGTCCGCCCAGGCTTTGAACTTCTCATAGTATCCCGGGTCGTGCGCATCGCAGGCGGTCTTCAGGGCGGCATGGAAATGCGCGGTGTCGGCGTCGTACTCGATGCAGGGGTTGAGATCGGCGCCACCGCCGAACCACCAGGCCCCCGGCGTCCAGAACATCCGTGTGTTCATGTGGACGGCGGGCGTGTGCGGGTTCTGCATATGGGCGACCAGGCTGATGCCCGAGGCCCAGAACCGCGGATCGCCTTCGATCCCCGGTACGCCGCGTGCAGCCATCGCCGTCTGCGCCGCTTCGCCCAGCGTGCCGTGCACCGTGGAGATGTTGACTCCCACCTTCTCGAACACCCGGCCGCCGCGCATGACGCTCATTAGCCCGCCGCCGGCATCCGAGCCATCATTGGAGGCGCGCTTCGTCTCGGACACTTCGAACTGGCCGGCGGGTTGGGAGGCGAAAGGACCGTGCGCCTGGGCGTCCTCCAACGCCTCGAACGCGGCGACGATTTCGTCGCGAAGCTGGCGGAACCAGGCGCTGGCGCGCGCTTTTTGCTCGGTCATGGCGGCTTCGGTCATTGGCGTTCTCCCTTGGTCGGCCTCTGGATGCTGGTGGCTAACAGGATTGACCGGAGCGGCAAAGGAGGTTTTGCCCGGGCGCGCCGGCTGGGTTAGGTTCGGGGCCGAAGGAGTGACCCCGATGCGACCGATACACCTTGTCCTGTTGGCCCTGCCACTCATGGCCGCCTGCGCCACCACGCCCCGGAGCCAATGCGAGGCGCCGTACCGGGCCGAGTTGCGGGCGGTGGAAGCGGACCTGCAGGACACCGCGCAAGATCTTGGCCGGGGATACCGGCTGGTGCCGACCCGGTCCCGCCACGGCGTGCACCATTGTGTCACCCGGGCCGGCTTTGTGCGGCTCTGCACGGAAGAGGACGGCGAGGCGATGTTCGACAAACGGCCGATCAGCCGCGCGGCCGAGACCGCGAAACTCGCGGCCCTCCAGGCTGAGCAGAAGCGGCTGGAAGCGGCGATCGCCGCGTGCCAGGCCAAGTTTCCACAGTAGCGCGCCTGGGCGCTTCTTGCTGCGGTGACGAGGCCGGACTTCGTGAAAGGCCGGCGCGCGGTTCCGGGCGCGGGTATGCGGGAGCCTGTGCAGGGGCGTCAGTGCACCGTCATCAGTGCACCGTCATCAGTGCACCGGCGCGCCGACAACGTCGACCAGGCAGCGCCCGCCGTCGACGGTCAAGACCTGTCCGGTCATGAAGCCGGCCCCGTCGGAGGCCAGAAAGCGCACCGTTTCCGCCAGTTCGGAGGCGCCGGCGATCCGGCCGAGTGGGGTGCCGTCGACGATCATGCCGCGCAGATCCGGGTCTTCGCGCAAGGTATCGCGAAGGCTCGCGCTCATCACCGAGCCGAAGCTGACCGCGTTGACCCGGATGCGGTTTGGCGCCAGCGCAACGGCCAGCGCCCGGGTCGCTTGTTCGAGCGCCGCGGCGGCGATGGAAAATGCCATCAGACCCGGCTGGGTGCGGGTAGAGGCGATAGACGACAAGTTGATGATCGTCCCGAGCTGCTCGTCGGAATCCTCCGGCAGGGAGTCCCCTTGTGCGATGAAGCGCTTTGCGACCGCCTGGCTGAGCCTCAGCGCGGTCATCAGGTTCTGGTCGAGCAGCAGTTCGACCGTCTTGTCCTTCATGTCGAGCGGGTCGGAGGCGATGACCTGTCGCGAGGCGTTGACGAGGATGTCGACCTGGTCGAAGGCATCGACCGCGGCGGCGATCAGGTTGGTGATCGTGAGCTTGGTGCGCAGGTCGCCCGCATAGATCCGGATGTTGCTGTCGTCGCCGTTGCTGTCGTCGCTGTTTTCGGGGTTGCGCCCGAATTCCTCGATGAGCTTCGCCTCGTCGATATCGGCGCAGACCACGTTGGCGCCCTGTTCGGCGAAATGTCGGGCGATGGACAAGCCGACGCCGTTGGCGGCGCCGGTAACGATGGCGGTCTTGCCATTGATCGAAAAAGACATGCCTGTCTCCTGATTCCCTTGGGAGAGCCTAGAGCCCTCCCGGGTGAAGTAGAAACCGGTTTGCCCCGCGCGCGGCGGGATACCTGGTGAATGTGGCGTTTGCGGGGTGGGCAGCTGCCGGATCTCGCTGATATCAGCAACAAACCCGGGTGGTTAGGGTGACTGTTTCCAGTTTGGGGACAGGGTCGTCGGGCGGCGGATCAACGCCGGACCCGGCGGGGCTTTCTTGCGTGGATGACTTTGAAGCCGGGGGTGCCATCGACTTCCGCGACGTCCGAGAACCCGGCCGCGAGTTCGGCCTCGTAGGGAAGGTGCCGGTTGGCGACCATCCACAAGCTGCCCGAGGGGGCGAGCATCCCGGCTGCGGCGGTGATGAAGGCGCGGCCAAGCCCCGGGTCGCCGGCGCGGTCGCGGTGGAACGGCGGGTTCGATACGACGGTGTCGAGCAGAGCGGGCGGGCGCCAGCGGGTCGCGTCGGCCCAGTGGAATTCCACGCGCGGATCGGTCACGTTCTCGCGCGCGCAGTCAAGCGCGATCGCATCTGTCTCGACCAGGTGGACCCGGGTGACGGCCGGGTTTTTGAGGATGTGATGGGCGAGGAAGCCCCAGCCCGCGCCGAGATCGGCCACAGTGCCCTTCAGCGGCGGCAACACGTCCAGGAGCGCCCGCGAGCCCTTGTCGGGCCCGTCCGCCGAGAACACGCCGGGGCGGGTGACGAAGCCATCCACATCGCGCGCCTGCGCGGCCCAGTCGGGGAAGCTTGCGCCTTCGACCCAGAACAGCTTGCCGTGGGCCTTGGACAGGCCGCCGGCGACCGGCGCACGCGCCTTCACCGCTTTCAGGATCGTCTCGATCCCGTCGTGCTTCTGCCCGTCGACCAGCACCAGCGGGGCCAGCGCCGCTGCCTCGGCGAGGAGGGCTTTCTGGGCGTCCCGGGCGCGCGGGAGAACGACCAGCGCGGCCGCAAAAACACCCGATGGAGTGCGGGTGTGCTCATACCCCGCCGCCTGCCAGTGCCTGGTGGCGACCGCGTCGTGGCTCACCAGAGTGAGCGCCTCGCGCGGCAGGGCGGTAAGGTCATACCCCGGGGGCGGCCCGAACACCGCAATGCGCCCGACGGGCAGGGTGAGGGCGCCGGTAGTGAGCGCATGGGAAAGGCGGGAGGCGATCATGGCTTGGAAGCGCTGTCTTTTCGCGGGTGAAAGGCCGTCAGGCCTAAAAGAGCGGCGCTATTCCTTCTCCATCGTGCATTGCAGCGGGTGCTGCTGCTGGCGGGCAAGTTCCATCACCTGCGTCACCTTGGTTTCGGCGATCTCGTAGGAGAACACGCCGACCACGGCGAGCCCCTTCTTGTGAACCGCGAGCATAAGTTCGAAGGCCTGGGCATGGTTCATGCCGAAGAACCGTTCGAGCACCAGCACCACGAATTCCATCGGCGTAAAATCGTCGTTGAGAAGCAGCACCTTGTACATCGGTGGCTTCTTGGTGCGGGTCCTGGTTTCGACCGCGACGGTTCCGTCGGGCGTGTCGTCCCCACCGGACATCAGGATCTGTTCAATCGGGTCTCGCGACACGAAGCTTCTCCGCTGCACTGTTCAGCCTTGTTCAGAACGGACTATATAGCGACAAAGCGCGGCATGAAAAAGGCCAAGCTGACATTCCTTTGGGTAGAAAGTCGGATCGGGGGTTTCATGGGCGGCAGGATCACCACCATCGGTTTCGATGCTGATGATACGCTCTGGCAGAACGAACATTTTTTCCAGAACACGCAAGGACACTTCACCGCTCTGCTCGCTGATTACGCCGACCCCGACCACCTCGCCGAGCGGCTCGAAGCGGCCGAGCGGCGCAATCTCGGACGCTACGGTTTCGGCATCAAGGGCTTCGTGCTGTCGATGATCGAGACGGCGATCGAGGTGACCGGCGAACGGGTGCCGGCGCGGGTGATCCGCGAGATCGTCGAGGCGGGCCAGGAGATGCTCGCGCATCCGATCCACCTGATCGACGGCGCGGCCGAGGCGATCGAGGCGCTGGCGCCCGACCATACACTGGTGCTCGTCACAAAGGGCGATCTCATCGACCAGGAGCGCAAGCTCGCGCAATCGGGGCTGGGAGAGATGTTCGACGCGGTCGAGATTGTCTCCGACAAGACCCGTGCCACCTATTCGACCGCCTTCGCCCGCCACGGCACCGGGGCGCAGGCCGCGCTGATGGTGGGCAATAGCCTGAAGTCCGACGTGATCCCGGCGCTGGAGGCGGGCGCCTGGGGGGTCCATGTGCCCCATGACCTCACCTGGAGTTTCGAGCACGCAGAGCCACCGGTCGCGCACCCGCGGTTCGCGCGGATCGACGGGCTGGGGGCGTTGCCGGCGCTGGTAGCCCAGCTCGGCTGAGGCGCGTGCGCCGCGAACCGGGGCCATCGCCGGTGCCAGTGGTTTCGCCACATTGTCGCCACAATGGCCGATCTTGTTGCCACTTGTACTTTTCACACCAAATCTGCCTGCGACCCCTTACCACAGGCCTCGAAAACATTGAAAAACAGGTATTTTCCCAACGCCCCACCTCTGTTAACCTGTGTTGGACACCCGGGCGAAGACCCGGGGAAAAACCAGGCAGCAGCATACAGGTGACGACGTGAAACGGCGTCTTCGGCAGTTCTTTCAATACGCGACAATTCTGGTCGCGGCGATGTCCTTCGCCGTGCAGGTTCAGGCGGCGCCTCGCGCCGAGCTGGTGATGGACATGCGGACCGGCAAGGTGATCCATTCGGAGAACGCCGATACCCGGCTTCACCCCGCCTCGCTCACCAAGATGATGACGCTCTACGTCGCCTTCGAGGCGGTGGAGCATGGCGAGATCAGCCTCGATACACTGGTGTCGATCACCAGGCACGCGGCCAGCGAGCCGCCGTCGAAACTGGGTCTGCGCCCGGGTCAGAAGATCCAGCTGCGCTACCTGATCCGCGCCGCGGCGGTGAAGTCGGCCAACGATGCGGCGACAGCGATCGGCGAGGCGATCTCGGGCTCCGAGGCCGCCTTCGCGCGGCGGATGAACCGCACTGCGCAAGCGCTGGGCATGAGCCGGACCCACTTCAAGAACGCCCACGGGCTGACCGAATCGGGGCACCTCTCGACCGCCCGCGACATGACGACCCTCGGCCGGCACCTGTTCTTCGACTATCCAGATTATTACCACCTGTTCAAACGCCGCTCCATCGACATCCCCGGAAAGACCCTGCCGAACACCAACCGGCGGTTCCTGGCTGCCTACAAGGGCGCCGACGGGATCAAGACCGGCTACACGAACGCGGCCGGCTTCAACCTCGTTGCGACTGCGGAACGGGGCGGCCGCCGGGTGGTTGCGACGATGTTTGGCGGCACCTCGACCCAGGCGCGCAACGACCGGGTGGCGCAATTGCTCGACCTCGGGTTCGCAAATGTGCCGGCACAGGTCGCCACCGTGCGACCACGGCACCCCGGATATGTCGGCCCTGGTGGCAAGACGATCCGCCTTGCCGGGGCGCCGGAACGCTCGATCCGCCCGCGGCCGAAACCCGGGCTAGTGGCGCCGCCGGAAGAGGTTGTGGTGGCGATCGCGCAGGGCATCGAAACGGTGGTCGAAGAGCTGGCAGAGGCAGGTGCCGAAACGGCCACGCAACCAGTAATCGCAGCCGCGAACACGCCGCCGATGCCGAAACCGGCCGTCGCCGAGGCGGGCGTCATCGCCGGGATCGTACCGTCGGTCCTGAACGAAATCGCCAACGCGGCTGTCGATGCCGTCGCCCGGGACGAGACGGCAACCTCCGCGCCGGAAGAGCCGCCCCATGCCGGGATCATCCTTGATACGGTCGAGGTCGCCGCCGCCGACCCGGAGCCGGGCGAGGTGGTCAACCGGATCTCGACCTCTGGCGGGCGTCATTGGGGTGTTACCGTGGGCCGGTTCACGACCCGCGATGCGGCCGACCGGATGCTGATCCGAACCGCGCTGGCCGAGCTGGCGTCGCTGGGTGAGGCGCTGCGCAAGGTGGTGCATGGGACGAAAGGGTTCGACGCGAATTTCGTCGGTCTCACCCACGAGGGCGCCGAGTTGGCCTGTCGCCGTCTCGCGGCCCGCAACACCGAATGCGCCGTGTTCGGACCGCCGAGCTGACGGACCGCCGATCCCGCAAATATGAAGGGCGCCTCCGGACCGGACGCGCCCTTTTTTTGGGGGCGCGGGGTGCGCGCGGGGGCCCTCAGCGCAACACGCCGGTCCGCGCCATGGCCCGGGCATAGAGCCACAGTCCCAGAGCCACCACGATCAGCGCCGCCGTGAAGATGAGGTTGCCCTTGCCAAGGAGATCGACCGCGCCCGCACCGGCGGTTGCGAACAACCGCGTGGTGTTGGCCATGAGCCCGATCAGCGAGACGCCGAAGGCGAGGGCGGCGAAGCGCGATCGGGCGAGCAGCAGCACCGAGCCCGCCAGCGCCCCCCAGACCCCGAGCGCCCAAAACGCCGTGGCCCAGACGGGGAAGTCATCGTAGTAGGCCCGCTGTTCGGGCGTCGCCTGCGCGAGGTATGTATCGGCCGCGTAATGCGCCATGACGTAGTCGAAAGCGCCGCCCGCGTTCCACAACAGCGACAGCACGCCGATCAGCCAGATATGCCAGGGTGTCTTCATTTTCGCCTCCCGTTGCGGCCAAGTCTGGCCGAGCGGCGGGGGGCGGTCAATCTTTTCAATCCGGTGTGATGCGCCGGGCCGAAAGGCTAGGTCTTCGGTGACCAGCGCATCTTCATGTAACGCGTGCCACCGCTGAGCTCTTCGAGCATCTGGGCAAGGCGCTTTTCGCGCGTCTCTGGCCGTTTCGCCCGGGCGATCCAGCCGAGGTAGTCGTCGCGCTGATAGGGCGGGCGCGCGGCGTAGGCGGCGCGCAGGTTTGCAGCGTCGAGCCGGGCGGCGATGTCGTCGGGCATCGGGTTCCGCGGACGTTTGAGGGTCATGGCCGAAGCGTGATGGCTGGACGCAGCTCCGTCAAGCGGGCAGGCTTGGCGCATGAAGATCGTGATCCTAACCGGGGCCGGCATCTCGGCGGAAAGCGGGCTGGGCACCTTTCGCGGCACGAACAGCGACGGGGGCAGCCTCTGGGCCCGCTACGACATGGGCGAGGTGGCGACGCCGGAGGGCTTCGCCCGCGATCCGGACAAGGTGCACACGTTTTACAACGCGCGGCGCGCGAACGCGGTGGGAGCCCGGCCGAACCAGGCCCATATGGCGCTGGGCCAGCTCGTGAAGGCCTGGCCCGATGACGTCACCCTTGTGACACAGAACATCGACGATCTGCACGAGAAGGGCGGGGCGAACCGGGTGATCCACATGCATGGGCAATTGTCGCGGGCGCTGTGCGCCGGGTGCGGGGCGCGCTGGGACGCGCCGCCCGAAATGCACACGCAGGACCGGTGCCCGGACTGCGACGCCCGCGCGACGCGGCCTGACGTGGTCTGGTTCGGCGAGATCCCGTATCACATGGAGCTGATCGGCGCGGCGCTCGCCCAGGCGGAGCTGTTCGTGGCGATCGGCACCTCGGGTAGCGTCTACCCGGCCGCGGGCTTCGTCGCCGAGGCGCGGGCGCAAGGCGTGCGCACGCTCGAGCTGAACCTCACGCCCTCGGACACCGCCGGCGCCTTCGATGCGGTACGGCTCGGCCCGGCGACGGAGGTGGTGCCCGCCTGGGTCGCACAGGTGCTCGAGCCGGGGCTGGGGTGAGGCGCCGGACGGGGCGCGCCGGGGGGGCGGCGTGCCGCCGATCGGCCGGAGGAGACCGCCCGCAAGAACGGGCGCGCGAATTGACAATGCGACAGCGTCGGGTTGCGAATGCTCAAGACCCCGCGGGCATCGTCGCGGGCCTTGCCCTAAAGGATGAAATCGCTCGCTTCGAGCTGGTGCCAGTCGGTGAGTTTGATCTTCATGTCGGGGCTCTTGTCGCCGTCCAGGTCGATCTTGATCATGCTGCTCTCGCTGCCGTGCGAATAGCGAATTTCGCCGGGCGTGCCGGTGAATTCTGCGTGCCCGAGGAACCGGAGGGGATCGTTCCAGGCGGTCGCGCTGTCGGCATCGATGGCCGAGAAGTCGAGCTTGTCGATGCCGTCTTCAAAATCAGTGATGGTGTCTCGCTTTTTGGAGCCGGGTCTGCTGTCTTCGGCATCGGTGAAAACGAAGGTGTCCGCACCTTTCCCCCCGGTGATCAGATCCCTGCCGCGACCGCCCGTGATCTCGTCCTCGCCACTGTTGCCTTGGATACGATCTGCGCCGTAGTCGCCAAGCAAGACATCATCCCCGCTGCCGCCGAAAAGGTGGTCGGCGCCCTTGTCGCCGCGCAGCGTGTCGCGGCCACCGCCGCCTTTGACCAGGTCGTCGCCCAGACCACCGGCGAGGCTGTCGTCGCCGCGCTTGCCGGTCAGCGTGTCATCGCCATCCGCGCCCATCAGGTTGTCGTTCCCGTCCGCGCCCGAGAGCGCGTCGTTCCAGGACGTGCCGGTGAAATCGTCGTCTCCTGCGCTTCCCACCCAATTGGCGGGTGTTTCGCGCAGGTCGAGGATGCGGGCGCGGATCGCGCCGTTGGACGGGTCGTCGCCATCGGTCGCCACGCCGTAGGAATAATCGCTCCAGGTGAAGACCACACGGCCGTCCGGGAGTTGCGCCATCTGCGGTTCGTTCTGATGCCCGTCGGTGGTGACGTTGACGAGAAACTCGTCGCCGTCGGGGCTGCCGTCGGGGTTATAGATCCGCGCGCGGATCGCGCCGATGTCGGTGTCGTCGCCGTCTGTCTCGACCCCCTGAGAGGTGTCGCTGTAGGCGACGATGAAACGACCGTCGGCAAGCGCCAGGACGTCCGGTTGCACCTGGCCGTTGGTCGTGACCAGGTTGACGCGAAACTCGCTGCCGACCCAGTCACCTTCCGCGTCGAACACCTGGCCGCGGATCGCATAGCTCGACGTATCGTCCGCTCCGGTGTCCACGCCGCGTGAATTGTCCGTCCAGGCGATGAAGAAGCCACCGCCCGCGAGTGCGGTAATGCTGGGCTGGTACTGGTCGCCCGCCCCGGTCGCGTTGACCTGGAATTCCGCGGCGGCAGGGCTGCCGTCGGCGTTGAACATCCGCGCCATGATCGTGCCGACGTCGCCGTCGACACCGGTCGCATCCACCCAGGTGACCACGTATCCGCCGCCCGGGAGCGCGGCGATGTCGCTGCCGGTTTGCGACCCGGCGGTGCCGGCGTTCACCATCAGCTCGTCGCCGGCGAAACTGCCGTTTGGGTTGAACAGCTGTGCAGAGATGTTCTCGTCGACATCCCAATACCCGTCGTCCCAGGCGATGACGAACTGGCCGTTCTCCAGAAGCGCGATGCTCGGGTAGTCCTGGTCGCCGTAAAGGGTGGTATTGACCAAGGTTTCCGCACCGAGCTTGTCGGCATCGCCGGTGAACCGCTGCATCCGGACGGCGTCGGCCCAGATATCGTCGCCGCCGCTGTCCCAGCCGATCGAAAGGTCGGAATAGGTCACGACGAAACCGCCGTCCGCCAATGGCGCGATCCGAGGCGATTTCTGGTAGAAGGTGGTGACGGTATTGACCTGGACCACCGAAGACAGGGCCGTGCCGTCGCTACTGAACACCTGTACCCGGATGGCGCTGTCGGAATGATCGGTGAACCCGTCGAACGACGCCTTGGAGAAATCCGTGTACGCGATCGCGAAACGCCCGCCGGCGAGCGCCGTGATCACGGGTGTCATCTGCGCGCTTGCAGTGACCCCGTTAACGAGAAATTCGTCGCCCCAAATCCCTGGCGTTGCCATGGCCCACTCCCGGTCTCACTGCGGGCGAGCATGGGGGAGGAGCATTAATGCAAGGTTGTGAAGTGCCGGAACCCGGAAAGCTTTAAACACTTTTCCCAACGAAAAAGCCCCGCCAAAGGCAGGGCCGCTCCGGTGTACGCCGTTTGCGATCAGGCCTGGGCGGCTTGCGCCTTGGCGAGTTCTTTCTTGATTTTCAGTGCGTTGGCAGACAGATCCGCATCCTTCGCCTTGGCGAGGAACGCGTCGAGCCCGCCACGGTGGTCGACCGTGCGCAGCGCCGAAGCCGAGATCCGCAGCTTGACGCCGCGGCCGAGAAGCTCCGATTGCAGCGTCACGTCGTTCAGGTTCGGCAGAAAACGGCGACGGGTGCGGTTTTTGGCGTGGCTGACATTGTTGCCAGTCATCGGGCCCTTGCCGGTCAGTTCGCAGACACGCGACATGGTTTTGTCCTCATTCTCCGGGCTGGTTCCGGTGGGCCCATCGCAGGGGCCCCGGCCTGGCCGGTCAACAAATTGGGCGCCGCGAGCCGGGCGCCCCGAATTCCGTTCCGCGCGTTTAGGCGCATTTGGTGGAGGCGTCAAGTGAGTCGGGCGGTTTCCCCGGGTGCCGGGGGTGGCCGTGAAGCTCATGCCTAGTCTTAGCAAGGGGCAAGGGCAAGTGCTGGGCAGGGCGCGGGTGCGACGCTATGTTTCGGTCATGACAAAGGGCAGGCGGATACGAGTGCGTGGGCAGGTGCAGGGCGTGGGTTTCCGGCCCTTCGTCTGGGGGCTTGCGCGGCGCGAGGGCCTCAGGGGCCGGGTGCTGAACGATGCCGAGGGCGTTCTGGTCTTCGCCGCCGGGCCGGTCGCGGCGCTGGACCGGCTGGAAACGGCGCTGGTCGCGGAGGCACCGCCGCTTGCGCGGGTGGACGCGGTGGAGCCCGGCCCCTGGGTGCCGGAGGGGGCGCCGGAGGATCTGCCATCCGGCTTCGAGATCGCCGCGAGCGGACCCGCTGGAGCCGAGACCCGGATTGCCCCCGACGCCGCCACCTGCCCGGCCTGCCTGGAGGAGATCCGCGATCCCGCGGCGCGCAGGTTCCAATACCCCTTCACCAACTGCACCCATTGCGGGCCGCGCTTCACCATCATCGAGGGCTTGCCCTACGACCGGGCGAAAACCACGATGGCCCCGTTCGAGATGTGCCCGGCCTGCCGTGCCGATTATGTCGACCCGGGCGACCGGCGGTTCCATGCCCAGCCCGTCGCCTGCCCCGATTGCGGCCCGCGGATCTGGCTGGAGCGGCGCGGCGTCGAGGTCGCGGGCGGCGCGGTGGATCTGGCGGCGGCGGCGCTGAAGGCGGGAGAAATCCTCGCGATCAAGGGGCTCGGCGGCTTCCACCTCGCCTGTGACGCGACCGACGCCGAGGCCGTGGCGCGACTGCGCGCGCGCAAACACCGTCCGGCGAAACCGCTGGCGCTGATGGGCACCGCCGAGATGATCGCCGCGCAGGCGCAGGTGAGCGTGCAGGAATGGAGCCTGCTCCGCGAGCCAGCGGCGCCAATCGTGCTCTTGGACAAGGCGGGCACCGCCTTGCCCGAGGTACTGGCGCCGGGCCAGGCGGCGCTCGGCTGGATGCTGCCCTACACGCCGCTGCACCACCTGCTGCTTGACGCCGTGGCGCGACCTTTGGTGATGACGTCGGGCAATCTCTCGGGCGAACCGCAGGTGATCGGCAACGCGGAGGCACGTGACAAGCTTGCCGGATTTGCCGATGCGATGCTCATGCACGACCGCGAGATCGCCCGTCGGCTGGACGATTCGGTCGAGCGGGTGACGGCGGCGGGACCGATGGTGATCCGCCGGGCGCGTGGCCGGGTGCCGGGGACACTGCCGCTGCCGCCGGGGTTCGAGGAGGCGGTGCAAGTGCTGGCGCTGGGCGGGCAGATGAAGGCCGCGATCTGTCTCACCAAGAATGGCCAGGCGCTGCTTAGCCACCATCTCGGCGAGCTCGACGACGCACTGACCTGGGAGGCCTTCGGCCAGGCTCTGCGCGACTATGCCGGGTTGTTCGATCATCACCCCGAGCGCGTCGCGGTCGATCTGCACCCGAGCTACCGCGCAACACAGGCCGGCGAGGCGATGGGTCTGCCGCTCACTCGGGTTCAGCATCACCATGCCCATCTCGCCAGCGTTCTCGGCGAAAACGGCTGGCCGCGGGGCGGCGGTAAGGTGGCAGGGATCATCCTCGACGGGTTGGGGCTCGGCAGCGACGGCACGATCTGGGGCGGCGAGGTGCTGGTGGGCGACTACGCAGGGGTCGAGCGGGTCGGCTGGCTGAAACCGGCGCCGCTCGCCGGGGGCGACGCGGCCAACCGCGACCCTTGGCGCAATGCCCTGGTGCGGCTCGATGCGGCGGGGCTCGGAACCCAGGCCGATGCGCTGATGCCGGACCGGCCCCGGGCGCTGCTGCGACAGGCGGTGGCGGCGGGGGTGAACGCGCCGCTCTCCTCCTCGGCCGGACGGCTGTTCGATGCTTTTGCGTTCGTGCTCGGCCTTGCGCCCGGGCGGATGAGCTACGAGGGCGAGGCGGGCATGGCGCTGGAAGCGGCGGCGGCCGGCGTGACGGTGCCGGAGATGTCTGTGCTTGGGGGCTGGCCGTTCGAGGTAACCGGCGGCGAGATCGACCCGGCCCCGATGTGGCGGGCCTGGGCCGGGGACCGGGTGCCCGTGGGAACGGCGGCGGCGATGTTTCACGAAGGCTTGGCCGAAGCCTTTGCCGGTGTCGCCCGGGTGGAGGTCGAAGCAGGCCGGGCGCAGGCAGTGGCGCTTTCCGGTGGTGTGCTCCAGAACGCCGTCTTGCAGGCCGCTTTGCTGCGCCACCTCGACGGGCTGCCAGTGCTCCTTCACCACGGCGTGCCGGCGAACGACGGCGGGTTGGCGCTGGGTCAGGCGTTGGTGGCTGCGGCCGGGTGATGGCGCTCGCTCAGCGTTTTCCGCGGGGCTTTGCGCGCAATGTCGGGGTCGCAGTTGTCGGATCCTCGGGCCAAGGATGTTTCGGGTAGCGCCCGCGCATGTCCTTGCGCACGTCGGCGTAGGAGCTTTGCCAAAAGGCGGGCAGGTCGGTCGTGGTCTGCACCGGTCTGCCGGCGGGGCTGAGCAGGGTGACCCTGAGCGGCGTGTGGCCCACAGTCGGGTGCCGGGTCACGCCGAACATCTCCTGCAGTCGGACCGCGACTTCCGGAACCTCTGTTCCGTAGTCGATCGGCGCCTTGCGTCCCATCGGGGTGGTGAAATGCGCCGGCGCCGCGCGGTCCAGTGCCTGCATCTGACCCCAGTCGAGCCGGGCGCGCAGGGCGGGGAGGATGTCGAACCGCTTCCACTCGGCGGTGCTGCGCACGCCAGCGAGATGCGGCAGGAGCCAGTCTTCGAGCGTCGCCATCAGGGCGGGCTCGGTCATCTCCGGCAGCGCCGTACCGGTGGCCCGGACAAGCTCAGCCCGGGCCATGAAGCGGTGCGCGGCATCCGAGGGACGCAGGCCAAGCTGGCGCACGCCCTCCAGCATCGCTCGGGCGACGGCCTCCGGCTCGGCGTCGCGCCAGACCCGGTCGTCGAGCACCAGCGCGCCGAACCGCTCTTGTTCGCGGGCCACCACGCGCCCCTCCCGCTTCGACCATTCGCAGGCTGTTACCCAGCCGATCTCGCCTGAGAACAGCACCCGCAACTCGGCCTCGGAGATTGCGGTCGCAAGCCGCACCTTGCCCTCCCGGGGGTCGCCGTCGGTGTCGGTGATCACGATCAGACGTTGTCCGGCGAGCGGGTCGGCCTCGTCGAGTACCGCGCCCTTGCCGCCTGAAAGCACATAGCGCGGGGCGTCGCCCTTGCGCCGGAGCCCGACCCGGTCGGGATAGGCGAGCGCGGCCATCTGCGCGGGAGAATACGCCGTTCCGTCGCCCGCCAGCCGGGCGAGACGCTTCGCCTCGGCGCGGATGCGGTCGACCGCGGCGCGGCCCGGCTCGACCCCCCGTTCGCGGCGGAACCGCCCCGGGTCGTCCAGCGCGTCCAGCCGCAAGCCGAGCTCCACAGGGCCGCCGCGTGGCAAGGGATCGCGTTCTTCCATGAGCGCCGCGAGCGGCGCGGCGGCGGGCCCGGCTTCGATCAGCATGTGCCCGAGACGCGGGTGCAAGGGCAGGCGGGCCAGCCGCTTGCCATGCGCGGTGATCCGGCCCTGCGCGTCGAGCGCGCCGAGACCGGTGAGCAACGCCCGCGCCTCGCCGAGCACACCCGGGTTGGGGGGTGTGAGGAAGGCGAGCCCCTCGCCGTCGCCCGCGCCCCAGAGCGCGAGCTCCAGTGCAAGCGGCGCGAGGTCGGCCACCTCGATCTCGGCGGGCGGGAAAGCGGGCAGCGCGCCCTCTTCGCCCTTCGTCCACATCCGGTAGCAGGTGCCGGGTGCCACCCGGCCCGCGCGGCCCCGCCGTTGGTCGGCCTCGGCCCGGCTGACCCGCTCGGTGACCAGCCGCGACATGCCGGTACCGGGGTCGACCCGCGCGCGGCGCGCGCGGCCGGCATCGACCACGACCCGCACGTCTTCGATGGTGAGCGAGGTCTCGGCGATGGCTGTCGCCAGTACGACCTTGCGGCCCGCGCCCCCGGGCCGGATCGCGGCGCGCTGGCCGGCGAGGTCCATCGCGCCGAAGAGCGGGCGCAGCACGCAATGTGGCAGCCGGCCGGAGAGCAGCGCTTCGACCCGTCGGATCTCGCCTTCGCCCGGCAGGAACACCAGCACGCCGCCCTCGGTCTCGGCAACGGCGGTTTCGACCAACCCGGCCACCGCCTCTTCGAAGCGTGTCCGCTTGCCGCTAGGCTGATCGAGCCAGCGGGTCTCGACCGGAAAGGCGCGGCCCTCGCTCGTGACCACCGGGGCCCCGTCGAGCAGGGCCGCCACCGGGGCCGCGTCGAGCGTGGCCGACATCACCACCAGCATCAGGTCTTCGCGCAGCGCCGTGCGTGCTTCCCAGGTGAGTGCCAGCCCGAGATCCGCATTGAGGGAGCGTTCATGGAATTCGTCGAAGATCACCGCGCCGATGCCGTCGAGACCGGGATCCGATTGCAGCATCCGCGTCATGATCCCTTCGGTGACCACCTCGATCCGCGTGGCCTTGCCGGTTTTTGCCTCGCCCCGGATCCGGTAGCCGACCGTCGCGCCCACCTTCTCGCCCAGGGTTTCCGCCATCCGCTCGGCGGCGGCGCGGGCCGCGAGCCGGCGGGGTTCCAGCATCACGATCCGGTCCGCGACCAGGTCGAGGAGGGCAAGCGGCACCCGCGTAGTCTTGCCCGCGCCCGGTGGCGCGACCAGCACCGCCCGGCCCGCGTCCGCGAGAGCGGCGCGCAGCTCGGGAAGGGCGTCGTCGATCGGCAGGGGTGTCATCGAGGGCGTCGGGAGGCGCGTCATGGCGCCCTTTTGGCACCCGGGGCCCGGCTGGACAAGCGCCGCGCACACGGGCATCACGTCCCGAACCGGCGCAAAATCGGGCCGAATTGGAGGGCACATGGATATCGAGGACCTGGCCGCACGGGTCAAGGCGGGCGAGCGCCGGGCGCTGGCGCGCGCGATCACCCTCGTTGAAAGCAACCGGGCAGACCACCGCGCCGACGCCACCCGGCTGATCGACGCGCTCTCGGGCGCCGGTCGCGAAGCCCTGCGCATCGGTCTTTCGGGCACGCCGGGCGTGGGCAAGTCGACCTTCATCGAAGCCTTCGGTATGTTCCTGATCGACCAGGGGTTCAAGGTGGCCGTGCTGGCCGTGGATCCCTCTTCGGCCCGCTCCGGGGGCTCGATCCTGGGCGACAAGACGCGGATGGAGCGGTTGTCGCGCGAGCAGAACGCCTTCATCCGGCCGTCTCCCTCCCAGACCCAGCTCGGCGGGGTGGCGCGGCGCACCCGCGAGGCCGTGGCGCTTTGCGAGGCGGCGGGGTTCGACGTGGTGCTGATCGAGACGGTGGGGGTCGGTCAATCGGAGACCATGGTTGCCGGCATGGCTGATCTCTTCCTGCTGCTCATCGCGCCCGCCGGCGGCGACGAGCTCCAGGGGGTGAAGCGCGGTATCATGGAGATGGCTGATCTGATCCTCGTCAACAAGGCGGACGGCGCGCTCCTGCAAACGGCCATGCGTACCTGCGCCGACTACGCGGGCGCGCTCCGGCTGTTGCGCAAACGTCCGCAGGATCCCGAGGGCTACCCCAGCGCCATGACGGTCTCGGCGATCACCCAGGACGGGCTCGTCGAAGCTTGGGAGGCGATGACCGAGCTTGCCGACTGGCGCCGGACGGAAGGTATCTGGTCCGCCACCCGTGCGGCCCAGGCCCGCGCCTGGTTCGAGGAGGATCTGCGCCAGGCCCTGCTCGCCCGGCTCGAACGCGACCCGAAGATCCGCGCGCTTGTCGATGACTTGGGCGATCAGGTTGCCGCCGGCGTGACCTCGCCGACGGCCGCAGCCGAACGTGTGCTCGCGGCGCTCGATACCTGATATGTGTCCCCCTTCTTTGGTTCATGAGTGCCGCGGGGATCCCGGGGCCGGCCCCCGGTCCGGCCCTCGGAGCCCTTGAAAATGCGTGACAAACTCGCGCGACCGTTGTATGAGCCGCTCAACGCATGACGGAGGCGCGGATGTACGCAATCAGGACACGATTTATCGGCTAGGCCGCCGGTCCTGATCGGGCTGGTCGCCAGCCCCGCATCCCTCTTTTCCCGAAGTCCCATCCCGGATTCCCGTCATGTTCCGTTTTTTCGAAAACCTCGTCGATCCTTTCGCCCCCGGTGACAGCGGCACCCCGCCCGCGACCGTCTGGGCTTACCTCAAGACCCACTACGGCAGTTTTGGTCGCTACATGTGGTGGATGGCGGGCAGCGGCGTCGTCGTCGCGCTGATCGAGACCGGTTTCATCTTCTATACCGGCCGGATGGTCGACCTTATGGACGAGAGCGCGCCCGAAACTTTCTGGCAGGCGCATGGGTTGGAGCTGGCGCTCGCCGCGCTGTTCGTTCTGTTCCTCAGGCCGGTGGCGATCGTTCTAAACCACTTCTTGCTCGAGCAGACTCTTGCGGGAAACATGCAGGACCAGGTCCGCTGGCGCGCGCACAAACATATGCTCGGCCAGTCGATGGGGTTCTTCCAGAACGATTTCGCCGGCCGGCTGTCGAACCGGGTGATGCAGCTCGGCCCGGCGGTCGAGGACAGTACCTACATGGCCTTCGAGGGCATCTGGTACGCGATGACATACGTGCTCGCGGCGATGCTGCTGCTAGGTCAGATCAACCCCATGCTGGCGCTGCCGCTCGCGATCTGGCTGGTGCTCTACATCGCCTATACCCGCTTCGTTGCGGTCCGGGTTGCGGAGGCCAGCGAGAAATGGTCCGACGCCCGGTCGCTGGTGACCGGACGGGTGGTCGACGCCTATGCCAATATCGAGAGCGTGAAGCTGTTCTCACAGGGCGACCGCGAGGAAGCCTGGGTGAAATCCGCGATGCGCCGTCACCGGCTCAGGTTCCAGCGGTTTCTGCGGCTGATGACCGAGCTGTCTTTCGGCCAGAACGTGCTGAACGGCCTGTTGATTTCGGGCATGCTGGGCCCCGCGCTCTGGCTCTGGACCAAAGGCATCGTCTCGGTCGGCGAGGTGGCGGCGGCATCCGCGCTCACCATCCGGCTCAACGGCATGTCGGGCTGGATCATGTGGGTGACGATCCGGCTGTTTGAAAATGCGGGCGTGATCCGCGAGGGCTTGCGCTCGATCTCCGTCGAACACGAGATCACCGACATGCCCGGCGCGCCTGCGCTGAAGCTCAGCGACGGCGAGATCGTGTTCGACGATATCTCGCACCATTACGGCAAGGGTACGGGCGGGCTCGACCACGTGACGCTGACCATCCCGGCGGGCCAGAAGATCGGCCTGGTCGGGCGCTCGGGTGCGGGCAAATCCTCGCTCGTGAACCTGGCGCTGAGGTTCCGCGATGTCGAGCAGGGGCGCATTCTGATCGACGGTCAGGACGTCGCTCAGGTGACACAGGACAGCTTGCGCGGGGCCATCGGCATGGTCACCCAAGACAGCTCGCTCCTGCACCGTTCGGTGCGTGCCAACATCCTCTACGGTCGGCCTGACGCCTCCGAAGCGCAGATGTTCGAGGCGGCCCGGCGCGCCGAGGCGCATGAATTCATTCTGGGTCTCGAGGATCCGAAGGGGCGCACGGGTTACAACGCCCATGTCGGCGAACGTGGCGTCAAGCTGTCGGGCGGCCAGCGCCAGCGGGTCGCCATCGCGCGGGTCATGCTGAAGGATGCGCCGATCCTGGTGCTGGACGAGGCGACCTCGGCGCTTGATTCGGAAGTCGAGGCGGCGATCCAGGACACGCTCTACGGCATGATGGAGGGCAAGACGGTGATCGCCATTGCCCACCGGCTGTCGACCATCGCCCGGATGGACCGGATTGTGGTGCTCGACCGGGGCCGGGTCGTGGAAGATGGCAGCCACGACGCGCTGATCGGCGAAGGCGGGCTCTACGCCGATCTCTGGGCACGTCAGTCGGGCGGGTTCCTGGCGGAGGATTGATCGCGGGATCGGGCGCAAGGCGTTTTGAAACGCCTTGATACGCGATTTCGAAATCGCGTCGCGAAGGCCGTTCGAACGGCCTTCCTGCCCAGGCCGACCGCGGCGCCAGGACCTGCGGCCGCAAGCCCCGAATCCGTACGCGCCGCGCCCGATCACGGGATTGCCGGTTGCACCTATCGCGGTTTTCCCGAGAATTCGGGCACAAGGAGAGAACCGTGCGCCCCTACGAGTTGATCGACCCCTACCGCCCCGCCGAGCGCCCGCCACCGGGCACGCTCGCGGCGTTCATCCGCTGGTGCCTTGCGGGGAGTTGGGGCGTGCTCGGCCTGGCGGCGGCGGTCTCGGCAATCGCGGGGCTGACCGAGACGGGCACCGCCTGGGTGCTGGGGCTGGTCGTCGATGCGGTGATGGCGCGCGGCCCCGAGGCCTTTTTCAGCGCGGCCAATTTCAGTGTTTTTGCCCTGTCGCTGGTGTTTTTTCTGGTTATGCGGCCGGCCGCGTTCGGGCTGTCGAACTATGCCTCGGCGGTGATCGTCGCCCCCGCCATCGCGCCGATGGTCATGGCCCGGCTCCATCGTTGGATGCTGGACCAGTCGGTCGGCTTTTTCGACGACGATTTCGCCGGGCGGCTCGCTCAGAAACAGGCGCAGAGCGCCGCCGCGATGACCAACCTGGTGGTCGAAGGGATCAACGTCGTCGCCTTCGCGCTGGCCACGCTCGCCGGCACGTTTCTCCTGATCTCGACGATTGATCTGCGGCTTACGATTGTCTTCACCCTCTGGCTCGGGCTCTATTTCGCGATGATCCGGTGGTTCCTGCCCCGGATCCGCGTCCGGGCGCAGGCGCGGGCCGGCGCGCGGGCGGTGGTGACGGGCCAGGTGGTGGACACGATCACCAACATCCGCACGGTCAAGCTCTTTGCCCACGCCGCGCGCGAGGATGCCGCGGCGCTCGACGCGATCGACCGGTTCCGGCGGACCGCTCTGCATTTCGGCCATCTTACCGCGCAGTTCCGCCTGGTGCTGATGATCCTCGCCGGCCTGCTGCCGGTTCTGCTCACCGGCGGCGCATTGCTTGCCTGGTCGCAGGGCACGGCCAGCGAAGGCGCCATCGTTGCCGCGGGCGTGGTCGCGATCCGAATCGCCCAGATGACAGGATGGGTCTCCTTCGCGCTGATGGGCGTCTACGCCGACATCGGCGAGATCGAGGACGGGATGCAGACGCTGACCCCCGACCGCCGGTTGCCCGACGCGCCGGATGCGGTGCCGCTCGAGGTCGATGGTGGCGGGATCTGTTTCGACACGGTCGATTTTTCCTACGGCCGGACCGAGAACCGCGACCGGACCGGGGTGACCGGGATAGACCTCGCGGTTATGCCCGGCGAGAAGCTTGCCATCGTTGGGCCTTCGGGTGCCGGCAAATCCACCCTGCTCGCACTGCTTTTGAGGCTTTACGACCCCGAAAAGGGGCGGATTTCCATCGACGGACAGGATCTGCGCGGCGTGACCCAGGACAGTTTGCGCCGGGCCATCGGCATGGTCACCCAGGAGACCGCCATGTTCAACCGGTCGGCCCGCGACAACATCCTCTACGGCGATCCGGAGGCGGGTGAAGTGGCGCTGCTCGCGGCCACGCACGACGCCGAGGCGCATGACTTCATCCTCGACCTGATCGACGGCGAGGGCCGCGCCGGCTACGAGGCGCATCTCGGCGAGCGCGGCGTGAAGCTCTCGGGCGGCCAGCGCCAACGCATCGCGCTTGCCCGGGCGATCCTGAAGGACGCACCGATCCTGGTGCTGGACGAGGCGACCTCGGCGCTCGACAGCGAGGTCGAGGCGGCGATCCAGGAGACGCTTTACGTCATGATGGAAGGCAAGACGGTGATCGCCATCGCGCACCGTTTATCCACGATTGCGCACATGGACCGGATCCTGGTGCTGGAAGCTGGCCGTATCGTGGAATCCGGCACCCATGACGCGCTGCTCGCGGCCGACGGGCTCTATGCCCGGCTCTGGGCGCATCAGTCCGGCGGGTTCCTCGGGGTCGAGTAGCGGCGCGGATTGGGCGGCCCGTGCGCTCCGCGCCTGTGCCGCTCTGTGTCACGAATCCAGGGCCATGCCGTGACTCACGGGGAAGCCCGTGAAGGGTCGGGTGAGGCGACTCACCCCTTGCGCAGCCGCAGGTGCGCCTTGATCTGACCGTGATCGGAGGCGAGCTTGTTGTAGGGCGCTTCCGGGTGGGAGCCGTCGGTGATGTGGTCGTTCAGCACCGAGAAATACTCCATGTCGGCCAACCGGTCGGGATTGTCCGGGTGGAAGTGGCGCGACATCAGGATCTGGTCGATCGATTCGTAGACCCCGCCGAAGGCCGAAGTGTAGACCATGTCGCGCAAGCTTTTGCGCACGAAGAGCTTCTCGGCAGAGTGCAGCCGCGCGCGGTCCACCGCGGCGGTGATCGCGATGTGTTGTTCCGCCGAATAGCGGTCGGAATAGCTCTCGGCGTCGTGGCGCAGCATCCAGGAATAGTTCTTGAACGGCACTTCGCCGGAGATGATTTCCGACGACACCGCATGTTCGCCGTCGTTGAAATCGCCCAGCGCGATCACCGGGTGGCCAGCGTTCAGTTCGGCGACGATCTCGCGCCGCAGCACCCAGGCCTCGGCCATCCGCCGCACCGCAGCCCGCATCGCCCCGAGCGCGCGGCCCACCGGATCGTAGCGGGTGAGGTCTTGCTCGGGCGCAAAACTGGCACCGGTAGGCGTGATGTATTCGCCGAGCTTCGATTTCAGGTGGCAGTTGAACAGCGTTATCGTTGTACCGCCCACCGAGATACGCACCTTGAGGATCGGACGCGAGAGGCGGCGCAGCGTGAAGCTGCCCGAATCGAGATCGCCCTCCATCCCGCGCAGCGGCTGGAACGGGATTGTCACCGGCTCGGCGAGGTCCTGGATCACCTCCGGCTCACCGGCGAACCCAAGCCGCGACAGCACGGCGAGGCCGGGGCGCCGTTCCCCTGGCATGCCCGCGTCGGCCGAATTGGGCGCGAAGGCGAGGGCTGCATCGTCCCAGGGCGTCACCCAGAGTTTGTCGAAGATCACCTTGCGGGCATAGGCCTTGCCGCGGGCCGGGATCACCGCGTCATTGAGCGTGCGCGCCCGCGTGGAGGCCTCTTTCACCACGTCCGCGAGCGCCTCTTCTTCGAAGATTTCCTGGAACCCGATCACATCGGCGTCGAGATCGACGAGTTGCGCTGCCATCCAGTCGCGTTTCCAGGCGTATTCCTCGGGTGTGTAGGACTGGAAGCGGTAATACTCCCGGTCCGGCCCGATCAGGTTCTTGACGTTGAAACTGGCAATGGAAAACTGCATCGGAGCCCCCTTCTGGTCGCCCCATCCTGTCTGACACGGATGACCGGCGCGCGACAGGGGGGGAACTCAGGCCGGTTTCGCAGCCTTGCGCGGGGTGACGTCGAGCCAGATGTCGCTGTCCGGACGCAGGGTCAGGATCAGTTTCGGGCGCGGGGGCTTGGCATCGGTGAGCCTGAACCGATGGCGCGCGAGCAGGGTGGCGAGAATGATAATGGCTTCCTGCATCGCGAAATCGGCGCCGATACAGACCCGGGGCCCGACTGAAAAGGGCACGAAAGCGAACCGGTCAATCTTCGACATGTCGTCGAACCGTTCGGGGATAAATTTGCGCGGCTGTTTCCAGTGCCGCCGGTGCCGGTGCAGCGCATAGAACGGCACGATCATCATGTCGCCCTTCTTCACCGCATGCCCGCAGACCTCGTCGTCCGCCGCCGCGGTGCGCAGGTGCACCGGAATCGGCGGATACAGCCGCAGCGTCTCGTGGAGCACCTGCCGGATGTAAGGGAGCTTGTCGACGTCGTCCCCCGTCGCGGCACGGGTGCCCAGCACCGCGCGGGCCTCCTTGGCGGCGCGTTTCTGCGTCGCGGGATCCATCGCCACAAGGTAGAGCGCCCAGGACAGGGTGAGTGCGGTGGTCTCGTGGCCGGCGATCAGAAAGGTGATGAGGTTGTCGCGCAATTCGTCATCGGTCATCTGGCGCCCGGTCTTCGGATCTTCTGCGTCGAGCAGAAGATCGAGCAGCGCCGGGTTGTCGCTGTTGGGATTGCGGCGGCGTTCGGCGATTGCGGCGTCGGCGCCCGCTTTCAGCGCCTTCAGCGTCGGGTGGGTGCGCACCCGGCCCGGACGCGGGACCCAGGAAGGTAAGCCGAGCAGATCCAGCAACGAAAGCTTGGCGGTTTTTTCGAGGTAGTGTTCGATCGCCTCATTGACCGCGGCGAGCGGAACCGTGCTCTCGCCGTCGCCGCCGGAGAAGGTCACCCGCACGATCACGTCGAAAGCCGTCTTCATCATCTCGTACGAGATGTTGACCGGACCGTCGGCCGCGGCGAGCCGGTCGGCGGATTCGGCCGCGGAGCGGGTCATCGGCGGGGTGAGCCGGGCGACGTTGCGCGGCGCAAAGGCGGGGTTGAGTGCGCGGCGCTGCCAGCGCCATTCCTCGCCCTCGATGACGAACAATCCGCGCTTCAACGCCTTGGCCAGAACCCCCTTCGCTTCCGGCGATTTCGGGTAGTTGATGAAATTCGTCTTGAAGATTTGACGGTTGCCGTCCGGGTCGCTGACGATGTGGAACCGCCGCAGCACCTTGCCGGAGATGATCGGCAGACGGGTCGTGTTCTGCGGGATCACGCTCAGGATGTCGCCCCGGGACAGGCGCCGGAGGCCGAAAAGGCCCGTCTTGCCCACGAGCATGCTGGCTTCCGGCGCCACTTTGCGTGCGGCCCATCCGGCTTTGTGTTGCGGGTTTTCAGGGGTTGCGGCGGCGGTGTCGCCACCGCCGCAGGTCACGGGGCATTTGCCGCCGGAAGATGTCGTCTCGATCATGCGGCGAAACCTACGGAGAACCGTGGACCGGGGCAATGCGCATCTGGAGACCGGCCCGGCCGGGTGGCGGCATGCCGCACACCGGCCCCGGCGCTGTGGCCGGACTGCCGCGTTATCGGGCCCCGATCAATCTGGCTGGCCCCCCTCCCGCTTTGCATAAAGGCCCGCGCCGCGTTATCCAGTCGGGAGGTCGAATCCCGGAACGTCCGGACAGGACCTCGAAACCCGAAGAACTACCGCCCGTGAGGAGCCCCGCCATGACATTGATTTCCCGCATCAAGCCGAACGCCGCCGGCCGCGTCGCCGGTCTTCTGCTGGCCCTCGGTCTGCTCGCCGGATGTGCCGTGAACGATCTCGACGGCACGCCGCCGCCGATGGGCCGGTTCCTGCTCGGCCACAACGTCGCGATCGTGGTCGACGAGGCCGAGGTCGGCCCGGCGTCGCGCAAGATCGAGAACGATGTCTGGGTCGGCGCGCTGCGGAGCGCCGTCAACGACCGCTTCTCGCGTTACGATGGCGACCGCTACTATCACGTGTCGGTCGCGGTGCTCGGCTACGTTCTGGCTCTGCCCGGAATTCCGGTGGTGGCGGCGCCCAAGAGCGTGCTGATCGCCGACGTGCGGGTCTTCGACGACACCCAAGGCGGCAAGCCGATCACCGAGGAGCCGAAGCAGTTCACCGTCTTCGAAGAGGGCGGCGAGGTGTTCGTCGGCTCGGGCCATACTCGCTCCGCCGAAGAGCAGGCGGCGAGCTTGTCGCGCAATCTGGCCAAGCAGATCCACGAATGGATGCTCGACAATCCCGACTGGTTCGGCGACGCCTCCGAAATGGATCCGGCGACCACTTCGGCGGGGCGCCCCGTGCAACCGCTGCCGCCGCTGTCCGGCGAGGGCTGAGAACGGCACCGAGCCGCTTGATTTTCCCTTTCCGACGCAGTAACGAGCGCCGGAACCGAACCGGGTTCGTGAACGAACCCCCCAATGACGAGGCTTGTGGCAAATGGCCAAGGAAAAGTTTGAACGCACCAAACCGCATGTGAACATCGGCACGATCGGCCACGTTGACCACGGCAAGACGACGCTGACGGCAGCGATCACC
>Ga0209121_10000136_pt1 | contig 73606 bp, 59 predicted proteins | sample Cruoilmetagenom3_FD_187292 | JGI IMG/M metagenome (GOLD analysis project Ga0209121, IMG submission 187292) | Oil polluted marine microbial communities from Coal Oil Point, Santa Barbara, California, USA - Sample 3 (SPAdes) (version 2) | ecosystem: Environmental > Aquatic > Marine > Oil seeps ...
ATACAGCCCAAGGTGTTGCTTGGTCTTCTTTACCACCAAAGCCACCACCAAGACGTGTTACATCTACTTCAATTTTATGCATGGCAACACCTAGAACTTGTGCAACTGTTTTTTGTACAGCAGTTGGTCCTTGTGTAGAAGAGGTGATTTTTATGTTTCCATTTTCCATGGGTTCTGCATAAGCACCTTGCGCTTCAATGTATAAATGCTCTTGTCCGTTAGAGAAGGTTTCGCCTTCAAAAATGTAATGGCAATCTGCAAAAGCTTTTTCGGTATCACCCAAGCTAAAAGAACGTGGTGCATTAATAAAGCTGCCTTTTGCTTTTGCTTCTTTTGTAGTAGTAATTACTGGTAAATCTTCAATTTCTATGTGAATTAAGCCTCGTGCTTTACGTGCAATAAATTCGGTTTCTGCAACAATTAGAGCAATTGGCATTCCCCAGAAATGCACTTCGTTTTCAGCAAATAAAGGTTCATCTGCAATAATACCACCAATTTCGTTTTTACCAGGAATGTCTTTATAGGTGAAAATACGTTCTACACCTTCTAGAGCTTCTGCTTTAGAGTAGTCAATGCTTTTTATTTTTCCGTGTGCTTTTGGTGCATCAAAAACCACTGCATGAAAGGTGCCTTGTCTTATATTTACATCATCTACATATAGCGATTCACCACGAACATGCGTGTAAGAGTCTAAGTTTTTAATGCTTTTTTTTAAGGCTTTAGAAACAGCAGCTAACTTCGTGTCTAGTTCTTTATTTGTCTTGTTTTTATGCATGCTGAACAAAATCGTTTAAGGTGAATTGCTTCGGGAATAATTCGGTAAAATGAGCAAAGAATAATTGTCTTGCCAATAAACGTTTATAGTCGCTGGTACCACGAACATCACTAATTGGTGCAATTTCCTTTTGGAGCATTTTGTTAGCCTCTACTATGGTTTTAGAGGTCAAGGGTTTTTCTGTTAAAAAGGCTGAGGTATCGTGTAAATATTTTGGTATTGCAGCAACGCCTCCAATAGCAACATGAGCTTTGGTAATGGTTTCGTTTTCAACCGAAATATGAATTGCAGCATTAACACTAGCAATATCTAAATGAGTACGTTTACACACTTTTTCAAAATTGAAAAAAGCGTTTTTTGAAGGTAATTTAAAGCGAATAGCTTTTAGTAATTCGCCTTCTTTTAAATCATAAGTTTTGTAGCCTTGGTAAAAGTTTTTAAGCGGAATTGTTCTTTCTTTTTCTTCAGAATTTAATATCGTAATAGTACTATTAAGCGCTAAAAAGAATATGGTCATGTCGCCAATTGGTGAAGCATTAACTAGATTTCCGCCAAGGGAAGCCATGTTTCTAATTTGTTCTGAAGATACTAGTTTTAAGTGTTTTTTTAAGTTTGGTAACCAATTATTTAATTCCTTGTGATTCCATAGATCAGAAACTGTAGAGTTGGTGCCAATAGTACAAATGTCATTTTTAATAGTAATTCCTTTTAAAAAATCTTTTTTGGCAATAAGGTGTACTTCACTATCTGCTAAAGAATCGGCTTGTTGCACATATAAATCGGTTCCTCCAGAAATATATTTTCCTTTAGGTTGTTTTTCATCTTTAGCTTCAATGCCTTTTAAACGTTTCGGAATAGATTGAAAATACTCAGGAATAAATTGGTTTTCAATAAGCCAATCCAAAGTAGTTTCCTTTTTATTTTCTAGTTTTTCTACTACTTGATGTGCTGCTTTTTCAATAGATTTATATCCTGTGCACCTGCAAATATTTCCGCTTATAGCGTTAATAGCATTGTTGTAATTTTTATCAGAATTTGATAATGCAAAACCAGTAAGTGCAAGCACAAAACCAGGAGTGCAAAATCCGCATTGTGTAGCGTAGTTTGCCTTCATGGCTTCTTGCGCTATGGTTAGTTTGTCTTTTAGATTTGTACCTTCAACCGTTACAATATGTTTTCCATGCGCATTTCCTAAGGGAGAAATGCAAGAGGTGATACTTTGGTATTTTATAGTGTCTCCATTAAGTGTGCCAGCCAAAAGTGTACAAGCACCACAATCTCCTTCGCGACAACCAATTTTGGTTCCTGTAAGACGTTGTTGGTAACGAACAAAATCTAATAAGGTCATTCCGGAATGCTCCGAAGTTTTAATGGTTTTATTATTTAAGATGAAGGTAATCATGTTTTAATTTTTCTTTATGTTCATTTTGTCTTGAAACAAAACGAACCAAAAATTCAAATCAGTCTGAGGGAATTCCTGCGGAGCATTTGCTTTCAAGCTATATGCTTTAAGCTACGCTTGGCGCTTTCGTTTTCCGCTCATTATTTCTTCAGATGGATAATTCTGACTGTGTCGGATATTGGGACTTGAATTTTTGTTGCGTTCTCAGTATAATATAAATTTAGTTTTTATTTAATACTCGGTTTTATCTACTTTTTTTGTCCATTCTTGAAATGGCTCTAATGCAGTTTCGCGCGCTAATTGCTCAAACGGAATACTTCTTTTTTCGTATGGTAAAGGGATTTCTTTGTAGATAAACTCGTCGTCAAAACCAATATTTGCAGCATCTACTTGATTGCTTCCGTAATATACTTTGTCTGGTCTAGCCCAATAAATAGCACCTAAACACATTGGACAAGGTTCACAAGAGGTGTAAATTTCGCAACCATCTAACTGAAAAGAGTTTAAGTTTTTACAAGCATCTCTAATAGCAGTAACTTCTGCGTGTGCAGTTGGGTCGTTGGTAGAGGTTACTTTGTTGTTTCCGCGTCCTACAATTTTTCCGTCTTTAACAACTACGCAGCCAAATGGTCCACCTTCGTTGTTGTTCATTCCTTTTAAAGCTGCGTTTACAGCTTCTTTCATAAATTGTTCTTTATTACTCATGTTGTGTTTTTATTTTTTTACTAACAAGCTAATATACTATTTTTAAATAGTGATTTATAGAAAAGGAATTCAAACTTAATATGTTTTGTTTGTGGTTGTTTTTATTTATAAATTAATTTTACACGGTTATTTCAAGAAGATAAGGTGTTTTTTAATATATTTTTTAGTCTAATTGCTTAATTGTCAATACGATTTTGTTGCTTTGTAGTTTTTTAAAATTATTTATTCTATTTAAGTTTAAAGTAAAAATTGTATTTTTAAAGTTCCTTGCTTAACCAATTCATTTTATGGGTATTTATACTATAATAATTCTTGAGTTTTTACTCATATCCTCCAGTATTCTTTTATTCTTTAAATTTAGAAAAGTACTGGGTTTAGCCCCTCTCTATCTCTTTTTGGGTGCGGTTAGATATCTTCAGGCACTTTCGGGAACAATGGTAAGTATTACTGTTTTTGATGACTTAATTATTTATCCGATATCTATTATTATATTTAGTGGGCTTGTGTTTGCTGTTTTATTGATTTATATTAAAGAAGGAGCTGCTAGTGCGAGAGCGCTTATTTTTGGAATTATCTTTTCCAACCTTATTTTGTCTGCATTGTTTGGTATTATGCATATGGGGAGTTTAGTAGATATAAATTCTACGTTTGCTTTTTTAATAGATGATAAGTATTTTATTACGGGAAGCATCCTGTTGTTATTAGATTTTCTATGGCTGGTAATAATCTATCAATTTTTAGTATCAATAATTAATAAAAAATATTTCTTTTTTATACTCTTTATATCGCTTTTAACTGTTTTTACTTTTGATGCTTTTGTGTTTAATATAACCTTATACTGGGGTAATGTACGTTTCTATAATTTATTAGTAGGTAATATCGTTGGAAAGTTTTTTGCAGCATTCGTGTTTTCTTTTCTTCTGTATTTGTATTTAAAGTATATAGATAAAGAGGAAAGTAGTACTTCATTTGTTGCTAATCAAGATCGTGGTGTTTTTTCTATATTAAAGTATGAAAAGAAATATTTAAAACTAAAGTCTGAAAAGCAAGAATTGAAGAAGAGCTTAACCTCTCAATTAGAAACTTCCTTAAATAATATTAGTGGTGGTTTTATATCTCTAGATGCTAATTGGTGTTATACGTTTGTTAATAAAAAAGCAGCAGAGCTTTTAGGAAGATCTCCAGAAACATTACTTGGAAAACATATTTGGACCGAATTTCCGGAAGGTGTGGGGTGTTCGTTTTATAAGGCTTATTATAAGGCTGTAGAAACGCAAGAGACGGTATATTTTGATGATTATTACGAACCATTAGATAAATGGTTTGAGAATAGAATTTACCCAACTCCAGATGGTTTAACAATTTACTTTACAGATATTACTGAAAAGAAAAATACAGACGAAAAAAATCAAAAACTACTCTCTTTAATAGAAACAAGCGATGAGTTTATTGGTTTAGCAACTTTAGATGGAAAGCCAATTTATTTGAATGCTAATGGAAGAAAATTAGTGGCATTAGAAAAAGAGGAGGAAATGCCTGATTCAATAGCTGGTTTCTTTCCTGAAGACTATCGTGAAAATATACAAACAGAACATTTTAGTGCTATTTTTAAAACGAATAAATGGACAGGAGAAGCAGCGTTTAAAAATTTTAAAACGGGAGAGTTAATACCTATTGAAATGTCTGGTTTTTTAATTAAAGATAGCGAAACAAGCGAGCCAATAGCGATAGGTATCGTGGCTACAAATATTACAGAACGTAAAGAAGCAGAAGAAAAATTAAAAAATAGTGAGCTTTTGTTTAGGCGTTTAACCTCTAATGTGCCAGTTGGTATTTTTCAATCAGATAAAGAAGGTTTCTGTAATTATGTAAATGATGAATGGTTAGAATATGCAGGAATGTCTTTTGAACAGGCAATGGGCTTTGGTTGGACTGACGCTATACATCCAGAAGATCAAGAAAGAGTTCGCCAACAATGGCAACAATGTATTTTAAATGCAAAAGAATTTATTTCAGAATTTAGATTTAAAACCAAAGAAAAGATAACTTGGTTGTCTGTTAAAGCCGTTGGAACCTTTGATGCTAATAATAAATTATATGGTTATATAGGTGTGGCCTTAGATGTTACAGAAAGAAAAAATGCTGAAGAACAAGTTAAAAGAAGTCAGATATATCTTGAAAATATAATTAATAATATTGGAGATCCTGTTTTTGTAAAAGACGCTGAAAGTAAATTAGTAATTGTAAATAATGCATTCTGTTCCATTTTTGATTTAGAAAGAGATGCTGTAATAGGAAGAACTTTAGTGGAGCACGTTTCTCCAGAAGAACAAGAAAGTTTCTTAAAAATAGATAAGCAGGTTATTGAAACAGGTGTAGAGAATGTTAATGAGGAAACTTTAACAGTAACCGGAAAAGAAACACGAATGATTTCTACCAAAAAAACACGATTTGTTGATGGTAATGGTACTAAATTTTTAATTGGAATTATAAGAGATATTACAGAGCGTAAAAAAACGGAATTAGAATTAAAAAAATATAGAAATAACTTAGAGGAGTTAGTGAAAGTTAGAACAGAAGAAGTGAATTCTAAAAATGAAGAATTACAACGAATGAATAATCTGTTTGTAGGAAGAGAATTAAAAATGAAAGAACTAAAAAATATTATTAAAGAATTGAAATTAAAAAATGATAATTAAAAAGAATAAAAACCCATTTAATATTTGCTTTATATGACAAGGATTGCTTTTTATTCTTTACTTAAAAAACCTTTTGTTTGGGGTTTTACCACTTTAATAATATTGCTCGCTATCACACAGTTTATTGCATATCAAAAGTATGTAATAAATAAAAATCAGCACAAAAAAGAATTAAGTAATCAAGTAGATTTAATTAAAGAAAAAATACAGGCTCTAGTAGTGTATAGCCATTCTGCTACAAAAACATTGGCATACATTGTAGAACGAAATGGTATTCCAGACGATTTTAATACCATAGCTAGTGAACTTTTAGAACGAAATAAATATTTTGACGTTGTAGAGTTAGTAGATGCTGATGGGTTTATTACGCACGTGTATCCTTTAAAAAATAATGAAGTAATTGGTTTTAATATTATAAAAAGTATTGAAGCTAGTAGTGGTGCTTTAGCAACAATAGAACGAAAAGATTTTTTTATAGCTGGCCCAGTTCATTTAAAACAAGGAGGCATAGGTATGGTAAGTAGACAGCCTATTTTTATAGATGATAAATTCTCTGGTTTTTCTGCTGTTGTAACTACATTGTCTACTTTTTTAAACGATTTAAATATAGATACTGAAAAAGATAAAGACTTTATTTATCAGTTGTCAAGAGTGAATTTTAAAACAGGTAAGGAAGAGTATTTTTTAGAAAAAGATATGTCGTCTTACCAGTCTTTTGCAGTGCCAATAGAAATGACTTCTGGAGAATGGAAACTGTATGTTGTACCAACTAACGAAACATATAATACAGCAATAAGCTATATGGTGTTTGGTTTAATAATTTCTTTTTTAGGAGCTTGGAGTGTTTGGTTTTTTAAAGGACAATCGCTACGATTAAAACAGATTGTAAACAGTAAGTTACAAGAGCAAGAAGATAAATTAAATCAAGTTTATGAATCTTCTAAATCAAAAATTGAAAAAAGCGAAATGCTATATCGTAGTCTTGCTTTAAATGCACCAGTTGTTATATTTAATACCAATAAAAAAGGAGCGTTTACTTATGTAAATGAACAATGGGTTAAATATTCAGGTTTGAGCCTTGAAGAATCTTTAGATGCTGGTTGGCAAAAAGCAATACATCCTGAGGATAGAGAAAGAGTAGTAAATGAATGGCAGAATACCATACTAAATGATACCGAATTTAAATCAGAACTAAGATTTCAAGATAAAAATGGCATCGTTACTTGGTTTCAAGCAAAAGCAGTAAAACTTATTGATGCCGATAATAATAGATATGGATTTATTGGTATTGCGTCAGATATTACAGAAAGAATTAACAACGAAAAAGAGTTGTTGATTTATAAGAACAATTTAGAAAAGTTAGTACGTTTAAGAACCGAAGAACTACATGATAGTAGAGAAGCTTTGCTAAATCTTTTAGAAGATATGAATGTTCAATCTATAGAACTAGAAAAAGAAAAAGTAAAAGCACAATCTGCAGATTTAATGAAATCTGCATTTTTAGCTACCATGTCTCATGAGTTAAGAACACCAATGAATTCTATTATTGGGTTTACAGGTATTTTATTAAAAGAATTAGCAGGACCATTAAATGAAGAACAAAAAAAGCAACTAGCTATGGTTAAAAATAGTGGTGAGCATTTATTGGGTTTAATTAATGATGTTTTAGATATTTCTAAAATAGAAGCAGGTAAATTAAAAGTTTCTTATTATCCTTTTGATTATTTGGTGTCCTTAAAAAACACACTCGATTTTTTAACACCACAAGCTTCAGCTAAAGGTCTTCATTTAAAAACAGAGATTTCCGAAATGAAAATAACACTAGTAAGTGATGAAAGACGTGTAGAGCAAATTCTGCTAAATTTACTTTCAAACGCTATTAAATTTTCAAAAAAAGGAGATATACTAGTAAAGGTAGCAGTTAAAGATAATCAACTAATAACGCAAGTGATAGATCAAGGAGTTGGTATTAGTAAAAAAAATCTAATAAAACTATTCATGCCTTTTATTCAGTTAGAAGCAGGTTTAAGTAGAAATCATGAAGGAACCGGTTTAGGTTTGGCTATTTGTAAAAATCTAGTTGAAAAATTAGGAGGTAGTATTACCGCAGAGAGTGAATTAGGCAAAGGAAGTAATTTTACATTTATTTTACCTTTAGATTATTCTCCCGATAAATAATAACAATTGTAAGTACAGTTTTATATCAATTATGTATATTTAAAGTTTTATGTATTGATATTGAAATTAACAAATTAAATGAGCCCAAATATTTTAATAATTGAAGATAACGAGCAGAATATGTATATGTTATCTTATTTACTTGAACAAAATAATTTTAATATCTTAAAGGCGTATAATGCTATTGATGGTTTAAAGTTAGCGCATGAAAAACATCCCGAAATTATTTTAATAGATATTCAGTTACCAGATATGGATGGACATGAATTATGTGTTAAATTAAGGCATAATGGGCTTCCAAAAGAAACAGTAATTATTGCAGTTACCTCATATGCAATGGGAGGAGATAGAGAGAAGGCAATAGAATCAGGAGCAAATGGGTATATTGAAAAACCTATTAATCCAGATACTTTTATAAGTCAAATGGAAAGTGTCTATAATACCAAATGATGTAAATAGTGAAAAAGAAAACTATTTTAATAGTAGATGATGTATATGAAAATCTTTATTTTTTAAAGATTATTCTTGAGCAGGCTAACTTTTTGGTTATTGAAGCTAATGATGGAAGAGACGGATTAGAAAAACTAAAAAACAATAAAGTAGACCTAATCATTTCTGATATTTTAATGCCTGTAATGGATGGGTATATGCTGTGTCAAGCTTGTAAAAAAGATGCATCACTAATGCATATTCCTTTTGTTTTTTACACTTCCACCTATACAGATAAACTAGATGAAGATTTTGCTCTTAAATTAGGAGCAACACATTTTTTAAGAAAGCCAACAGATCCAGAGGTAATTATAGAGTTAATTCATGATATTTTTAAAAAAGCAACACTAGTTGAAAAAACGAAAAAAGAATTAGAGTTTACAGAGCAAGAAGCTTTAAAGTTATACAGTAAAAGGCTTATTAGTAAACTAGAACAAAAAAATTTAGATCTAGAAAAAGAAGCGTTAAAACGTAAAAAAGCACAACAAATATTAGTTAATGAAAACGAGGTTTTAGATTTAATAGCTAGCAACACCTCGCTTCCTAAAATATTTAATCATATACTTTCTAATTATGAGTCACTGCATCCAGAATACTATGGTTCTATTAGTTTAATGCGTGAAGATGGTGTTCATCTAGATTTTGTTTCTGGGCCTTCTATTCCAAAAGAGTATAAAGAATTTGTTAAAAGCATAGTTATTGGTGATGAGGTTGGGTCTTGTGGTACTTCTGCATTTACAAAAAAACCAGTTGTTGTTTCAGATATAAGTACTAGTAGATTCTGGAAAAAGTATAAAGATGTTGCTTTAAAATATAATTTAAAATCTTGTTGGTCTATTCCTGTACTTTCAGAAAACAATGAGGTGTTAGGTACTTTTGCTATTTATAGTAATGCTATTAATACTCCTTCTTTAGATGATATTAAAGAATTAAATTCTGCTGTTAGATTAGCCAAAATGGCTATTGTAAAATTTAATATTAAAGCAGAAGTAAAAAAACAAGAAGAGTCTTATAAGTCTTTGGTTAGTCAAGCAAGTGATATTATAATTTCTTATAGCCTAGACGGAACTATATATTCATTTAATAAAGCTGCTTATCAAAGTTTAGGATACACTAAAAAAGAGTTCTCTAAGCTAAAAATACAAGATTTTTATGTAGATGAGTTAATTCAAAATACAGTAAAACATCAAGAGTTATTAGACGGAAAATCTATTTTATTTCCTAGAAAGTATAAACGTAAAGATGGTTCTGTATTAGAGGTTGAAGTGTCTGCAAAACTTCAAAATGATGGTAAAGTACTCGCTATTGCTCGTGATATTACAGAATGGCAAAATAATTTAAAAGAAATAAGAGATGCTAAAGAGTTTTCGTCTAGTCTTTTAAACTCTATGCGTGAAGGCTTGGTAGTTATAAATTTAGAGTCTGAAATAATTCGTGTAAATCCTGCCTTTTGCGCAATGACAGGTTTTTCTGAAAAAGAATTAATAGGTGTAAAACGTCCGTTTCCATATTCGCCACCAGAACTCAGAGAAGGAAACGATGAGCGTTACAAGTTATTATTAGCAAATAAGAATAAAAAAGAATACGAAAACACATACATGCGTAAAAATGGAGAACGCTTTCCTGTGTATGTGTCAATATCTAGTCTGTATGATGAAAACGGAGAGAAAACCGCAAATTTTTCTACAGTACAAGATATAACAGAACGAAAAAAGGCAGAATTAGCTTTACAATTAGCCAAAGAATTTAGAGACAAGCTTATCATGTCTATGCAAGAAGGTTTGCTTATTACAGGGTTAAATACTAAAATTATTTTGGTTAATGATTCCTTGTGTAAGATAACGGGTTACTCTAAAGAAGAGCTAACAGATCATGGACATCCTTATCCTTTTTGGCAAAAATCAGACCATGAAGCAGTTTTACAAAGTTATGAAGATGTAGCTAGTGAAGAAGCAAAAGAGTTTCATTTTGATATCATTAAAAAAAATGGTGAAAAAATTACAGCATCTTTTTATACAGGTACCATAAAAAATGACAAACATGAGGTTGTTGCTTTATATGCTACTGTTAAAGATGTATCAGAAGAGTTAAGAGCAAAGCAAGTATTAATTGATAGAGCTAAAAAATCTAACGAAAAGAAAGATGTCATTTTAAAATTAGCCAATCTAGTAGGTGAAGATTTTTCTTCTTCATTAAATAAAATCACAGAGTTAGCAGCTAAAACCTTAAATGTAGGAAGAGTAAGTGTTTGGAAGTTTAATGAGGATAAGAAAATATTACATTGTGAAAACTTATTCAATTTAAGAACAAACAGTATTGAAAAAGGAATGGAAATTCAATATGCAGATAATCCAGATTACTTTGAAGCTTTAAATGCAAAAAAGGCCTTACTGGTTAAAGATGTTCAAAATAATGCTGTTACTAAACTATTTTTAAACCCTTATTTAAAACCAAATAATATAACATCACTTATGGATGTTTTTATTAATAGTGCCACAGGATATTATGGTATTATTTGTTTTGAACATGTAGGTGATTCTTTAAGAGATTGGAGTGCAGAAGATCTTGAGTTTGCAACCTCAATAGCGAATGTAGTGTCTCTTATGGTAGAGAGTACAGAGCGTAAAATTGCCGAAAATAAAATTACAATAGCCAATCAAAAACTTACAGTAGTCAATAAAGAGTTAAACCAGTTAAGAGAACAGTTAGAGCAAGAAAATGTTTATTTAAGAAATGAGTTAGAGCTTGTGTTTAACTATGAAGAAATGGTTTATGGTAGTGAGGCTTTTAGTAATGTTTTAACAGAGGTTGAAAAAGTAGCTCCTACAAACGCTACAGTTTTGTTGTTAGGAGAGTCTGGAACAGGAAAAGAATTATTGGCTAGAGCTATACATAATACTAGTTTACGTAATAATAAGCCTTTAATTAAGGTGAATTGCTCTGCAATACCTAGAGAGTTGATTGAAAGTGAATTGTTTGGTCATAAAAAAGGATCTTTTACAGGAGCTGTAAATGATAAGGTAGGAAAGTTTGAACTAGCAGATAAAGGAACTTTATTTTTAGATGAAATTGGCGAGTTGCCTTTAGATATGCAGCCAAAAATACTAAGATTTTTACAGGAAGGAGAAATAGAGGTTGTTGGTAGTTCTAGTGGATCAAAAAAATTAGATGTTCGTGTAATTGCTGCAACAAACAGAAATCTAAAAAATGCTATTGAAAAAAAGGAGTTTAGAGAAGATTTATATTTTCGTCTAAATGTGTTTCCTATTAATGTGCCTGCTTTAAGAGATAGAAAAGAAGATGTGCCATTGTTGGTAGAACATTTTGTAGATAAATTTAATAAAGCTTATGGTAAAAGCATTCAGTATATTACTGATGATGCTATGAATAAGCTAAAAGCATATAATTGGCCAGGAAATATTAGGGAGTTAGAAAACTTAATTGAGCGTGCTTCCATTTTATCTACTACAGATACTTTAGTCGTTCCTGGTTTTGAATCTTCAGTACAAAAGGCCAAGTTAATTAATAATAAAGATTTGAGTCTAGATACTGTACAACGTAACCATATTGTACAGGTGTTAGAGCAATGTAATTGGAAAATTAGTGGGCCAAATGGAGCTGCTGATGTATTAAAATTAAAACCAAGTACATTACGAGATAGAATGGCTAAATTAAAAATTGTAAAGCCATAATAAATTAACGGTATACCGTTAATTGATGTATTTCGTCTGAAATATTCGCGGTATGTCGATTTTTTGATATTTCTTAAAATTTACTATAAAACCATAAAGCGCTGTAAATAAGTGTTTTATGATTTTTTTTTGCTTCTGAGTCTAGTTTGGCATCTGTATTGGAATACGTTTTCCAAACTAATAACCATGGAAAACAACAAGTTAGTAAACGTATTTAATTTTAAAGTAGATCAAGATGTCATCTTTTGTGATGTGTATAATGATTTTAATGAGAAATGTTTAGATGAAGATTTAGAAGATGTTTTTTCAAGTTCTATTTCAAAATTATCACAGGATACATATTTGCCTATTTTAATAAATATAGGAAGCCTTAGTTTTTATAACTCTATTAGGGTGTTCCGTTTTCTATCTAATAATTCCAAAATCAAGTCGGTTGTTCTTTCAGAAACTTTTTTGGTTAATTCTTACTTTTTAAAAATTTTTTTAAGCCTTCAGAATTTTACACGTATAACTATTATTCCAGATGCAGTTTTTAAAAACTTTAAAGCTGCGTTTCGCTACTGTGATGAAAACAATAAAGTGTATAACGCACTTAGCTAATAACTTACTCAAATAATTTTCCCTTTTTATTATACATGCCCAATACTAACCCCAAAACCTTAACCTATGACAAAGAAATACTTTTTTTTAAAATGCTTTATTCTTTTTAATTTTTTATGTTGCTATTCGCAAATTGTGAATGAAGGCTTACTGCAAATTGAGCCAGCAACCAATGTGTATTTTGAAAACGAATACACTAATAAAAATACAGGAAGCCATGAAAGCAACGGAAACCTTTATTTAAATGATAGTTTTATAAATAATGGTACCACTTCATCAACATCAGGAACCACCTATTTTAAAAGTTCAGACAATCCTCTGGTAAGTATTTCTGGTACTTCAAATGCTATTCAGTTTAATAATTTAGAAATAGATATTACTGCAATAAGTAAAAAAGGAGTGTCTGTTGAAGATGGTTTTGCACTGCAAGTAGAGAACGCTTTAAATTTAGTGAGTGGCGATATTCGTTTAACAGGTGAAGCGCAACTTGTACAAACACATTTAGGAGTAGATGCTAACACAGTAAGTTCTGGTAAGATATTAATAGATCAACAAGGTTATGCTTCTGCTTATAAATATAACTATTGGTCTGCACCTGTAAATAATGGAGGTGTTTTTACTTTACTAGACGGTAAGTTTGATGGTTCAGATGCAGATGTAAACCCGTTTAATCCACAGGCAATGTCATTTAGCACTAGTTCACCTTATAATGGCTTGCCATCTGTTTTAGATGGTAGTGGTAACGTAACAACTTCTTTAACTATTAATACAAGATGGATATACAAATACTTACAAGGTGTAGGAGCGTATGGAGATTGGGTTAGTTTAAACCAAAATAGTGCGTTAAACCCAGCAGAAGGGTATACCATGAAAGGAACAAATACTCTTTTAACTAGTCAAAATTATGTGTATTATGGTGGGCCTAATAATGGCGAGTACTTGATGCCTATTAATTCTGGAGAAGAATCTTTGTTAGGTAATCCATATCCTTCGGCTTTAGATGCAGAAGCGTTTATTACAGATAATTTAGCGCTATTTGATGCGCTTTATTTTTGGGTAGATGGAGGTTCAACCTCGCATGGTACTACAGATTATTTAGGAGGATATGCTATTCGTAACTTATCAGGTGGAACTGCTCCTTCTGTGCCTGCGTCTTTAGTAGGAGGTCTTGGTTCAGCAGGAAGTGCAGAGGCTCCCAATCGTTATGTGCCAATAGGTCAAGGTTTTTTTGTAAATGCTTATGCAAGCGGTTCTATTGTTTTTAATAACTCGCAAAGGGCTTTTGTTACAGAGTCTTCAGGTAATTCAGTTTTTTATGATGGTTCTAGTGTTTCAGATAGAGATGTTAATAATCAATATATACGAATAGGGTATCAAGATCCTGAAGGGTTTCATAGACAATTACTTTTAGCTTTTTTGCCTAACTCTCCTGCAGATATACATTATAACCTTGGTTATGACGCCTTGTTAATAGATAGTAGAGATGATGACCTTTTCTTTGTTGTAGATGATGAATTAAATAAAAAGTTCGCTATTCAAGGAGTAGATGCTTTTCATGAAAGTATAGAGCTTCCGTTAGGTATTGTGATTTCAGAAGCAGGTTTGCATGAAATTATGATTGACGAAATAGATAATTTTCAAAATACAATCTACTTAAAAGATAATGTTTTAAATACTACACACAATTTAAGTGCTTCTAATTTTAGTATCAATTTACCAGCTGGTGAATATCTAGATAGATACTCTTTGGTGTTTTTGCCACAAGAATCTTTGTCTACTTCAAATGCGGACCTTTTAAATATAAATGTTTTTTATGATGGGCAAAACAATATTGTAGTCAATAATACAGATGGAATTACAATAAAAAGCATAAAAATATACAATGTTTTAGGACAAGAAATTTTAAACACCAATACAAACTTAAATAACAAGGATAGAGTGCAAATACCATTTAATCAAGGTAAAGGCGTCTATTTAGTTAATGTAGAAACCATTGACAGTAAACTAACTAAAAAAATATTAAACTAATAATTATGAAAAAATTAAACATAAAAATAGCCGTATTAACTTTAATAGCTTTTGTAAGCTTTAATTATAATGCTATAGCGCAAGTAGGTATCGGAACATTAACACCAGACGCTTCTTCAATGTTAGATCTTAGTTCTACAGAAAAAGGAATGTTGGCTCCAAGAATGACATCAGCAGAAAGAGCTGCTATAGCAAGTCCAGCTAATGGTTTGTTAGTATATGATATTACAGAAAATGCATTTTATTTTTTCAAATCTAGCGTTTGGACAAAAATGGATTCAGCTTCGGTTACAAGAAGTAATCATAAAATTATTACTTCTGCAGCAGATTTAAGTGATGAGTTGGCAGCAGGAGGAGGAAGTAAATACTTGTTATCTTCAGATACATTGTATGAAATTAATGGAGAGGTTACATTGGCGAAGTCTATAGATTTAAATAATGCTTACTTAGTTGGATTAGATACTAATGAGGATGTGTTAAAGAAAACAGGAGGAATTATGTTTGTGGGTTCTAGTGGAGGAAGTATTAGAAATTTAACACTAACTGCAACAGGAGGAACTGTTTTTAATTTAACAGGTACAAGTACAGAAAACTTTGTTTTTAGAGATTCTATAGTTGCTAGTTCAGCATCTGTAGGTTCTATTGATGGTTTCGGATTAGTGTTTTTAAGTATAGTTCAGTTTGCGGGAAATACTACAGGAATAACATATAGTAATGTAACCGATTTATTACTGAGTAACATGGGATGGTTTTCTAATAATTCTGGGACTTATGAAACCTTTACAGGTACTTTTGGCATTATTGAAAAACAAGGTGGGTTCTCAGAGATGAATGGTGCTAATATTGGTTTAGATGTAAGTAGTAATCCTGCTGTTGGTAAAGGTATATTAACAGGTGCGAGCTTTAGTGGTACTAGTACACAGTATGTAAAAGGATATACTGCTGGGTGTTACGCAGGATTTAGTTTTAGTAATGCATGGACAGTAGATTGTCCTGGTATTCCGGTAGAGTCAGATCAACTTGCAAGTGGTAATATTTATTATGATGGAGGTATTACTACTGGTTTTGTGCAAACTGTTACAAATGGTACTGCGTTAAACTTGCAAGGAAATAGTAATTCTAACTCCACTGCTGCTGTTAATTTGTTAAGAATGTCTTCTCCTCAAGATAACAGATTAAAGTATTTAGGTAAGAAAACAAGAACATTTCAAATAAATGCAACGCTATCTGTTAGAGGTAATTCAGGTGTAGGTGATTATTACGCTTTTTTTATACAAAGAAATGGTACAGAAACTTTGGTTGAAACAAATACTTTAATGCGTGTTAATAATACCTCAGATATTTCTAGTAATTCTATTTCTGGAACTGTTACGCTAGATCCTGGAGATTATATTGAAATTTGGGGAGAGCGATTAACTGGTTCTGGTACAACATCAATAACGGTATTTTCTTTAAATATGAATATTAAATAAAGGTGTAATTCTAAAAAATAGTTGCCAACAAAAAGATTATAAGTGGATAGATGAAAACACCTCTTGTTTATTATAAATAAGAGGTGTTTAATAGTTTTTAATTTTTATTTATCTGTTTTTCTGCTTGTTAAAAAAAGCAATAGGTTAAATGGTTTTTTTAGAGCAAACGCTCTTTTTATATGTTGAGATCTTGAAGTCTTTTAGCTATATATGCTTTTATATTGGGTTGTGAATTTAAGTGTTTAAAGTATTATATGATTGACGGTATTCCGTCAATTTCTTCATTTAGGTGTCCTATTTCACGGAATATCGATAGGTGAGTGTTTTGTTTAAAATAGCACTAATAATTTAATCGATTGATTTTCATGATGTTTACGAAGTTTTTGTTTTTAAAAACACTTTTTGGCACTTCTATTGGTATGAAATCTTTAAACAAAGTAACTGTAATGAAAGACGAAATACTTATTAATAATATTAAATTTTGGTTAGACCAAAATATTATCTATTGTAAGTTGTATGATGACTCTGTGGTAGACTTTACATGTAAAGGATATGAGGCACTATTTTGTAAAGCTATTTCCATTTTGTCAGATGGTTCTTATTTGCCTGTGATTTTTGATCTTAGTGAAGTTAGCAGCTCGGTTTCTGTAAAATTATTTAAACTTTTATCAAACAACTGTAAGATTAGAGGTTGTGTATTATCAAAGGTGTTTTTGGTTAAAAACTATAAACAAAAAGTTTTACTTTCTTATTACATGTTGTTTAGTGATACTAAGGTGCCAAATTTAGTGTTTAAAGACCTTAGTTTGGCTGAGCGTTATAGTCATCAATACTATGATGTTTTTAACTCAATTAGCTGCGAGAGTTAGTATGAAAGATGTAATTCGAATAGGAAACTCAAAATTTTGGACAGACAATGGTGTTCTTTACTGTGAATTTAAAAGAGGAGAATTTAATTATAATCTTGAAACAGAAGAAATTGAAGTTTTTGTTAAGGTAATTGATAAGTTGTGTAAAGGTAAGTCAATGCCGTTTTTAATTGATTTAAGAGATGCTCAAGGCGTGCTTACAAGAGAGTCTGCTAGTTTATTAGCTAATTCGCCAATATTAAATAAGTTAAGGATTTCTGAAGCTTATGTAATCAATAGTATGAGAGTAAGACTGGTTATAACTAGTTATAAAAGAATATATGAGCCTGCAACGCCTTTTGTTGTGTTTGATAATATAGAATCAGCAAAAGAATATTGTTTGCAAGCTAAAAGAGATTTTTATAAAAACAATTAAATAGTATCCATTTTATGTTGTCAGGAGCATGCGGAGCTTGGTGTAGGTAATAATGAGTTTCTTGGTAAAAATTAGAGTGTTAACAGCGTCTGTATGTAGTTGTTTTGTTTCAGTTAAAACACAAGTAGAGGTGTTGTTAAGTCAAAAACATTCTGCAAGATAATGGTTGTTCTAGATAGTGGATTTTTAATCGTTAATATGCTAGAAATGGGTGGTTCAAATTTGTAAGATAATTTAATAAGTTTAGTAAGATTAATTAAAATAAACGTTGAAAAATATGCAAAATTCCTCTACTAATTCTCAGGATAATAATAAAGAAGAAGTGAAAGCTTCTTTTTCAAATTCTTCAAATAAATTGTTTACTTCTAATACATCAGAGAGTAATACAATACCACTAAAATCATACCTTAAAAGATTTGATTCTGAAGCAGAAGATGTTAATTTAAAAGAAGGTAATTAGTAGTTTCGTGTAAACATAACGTGTAGCAAGATCTTCAAAGAAGCTATAGGAGTTTGTGTAACTAGATCAAGGTGTAAATTATATAAAGCAGTATACTGTAGTTGTAGGCTGTTTTCTTTGCGTCTAAGCAATTCAAGTAAACATCTATAAGTAATAAAGACTTTTCAATAATTAGTTAGCTAGTTAATGCTGTGTAGAAACGCAAATTTAATGAGCTAAAGTGTGGTATAACAAAAAACCCTTAACTTGTTTATAAAAACGTGTCAAGGGTTTAAAGTGGTGGTGCCTCCAGGAATCGAACCAGGGACACAAGGATTTTCAGTCCTTTGCTCTACCAACTGAGCTAAGGCACCAGTTGCATAAAATTGCGAGTGCAAATATATGTACCTTTTTGGGATTCGCAAAGAAAAAAACGAAAAATATTTTTTTTATTTTTTTTAATTGCAAAAAAGAGGGTTTTAAAATAACTCATTTTGTAAATTTGATGCTTTTAAAAATGATATGAATCTAATTATTGATGTTGGTAATTCTTTTGTAAAACTTGCTGTTTTTGAACAAGATAAGCTTATAAAGGCTTATAAGGTGCTTAGTGAAGATGTGTTGCAAACCTTAAGAATTATAAGAAAAGAATATAAAAACATTGATAAGGCAATTTTTTCTTCGGTAGGCAAATTAAAAAAAGCAGATGTAGCTTATTTGCATAAATATTACAAAACAATTGTTTTAAATCACGAAACAAAAGTGCCTTTTAAAAATTTGTATAGTACGCCTAAAACTTTAGGAATAGACAGAATTGCTCTAGTTTGTGCCTCTGTGCAACAATATTCTAATAAAAATGTTTTAATTATTGATGCAGGTACTTGCATCACTTTTGATTGTATTACAAGCAAAAACGAGTATTTAGGTGGTGCTATTTCACCAGGAATACAAATGCGTTATAAAGCCTTACATCATTTTACTGCAAATTTACCGTTATTAAAAACAGAAATACCAAAAAATAGTATAGGAGTTAGTACAGTTACCTCTATGCATTCTGGTGTTGTAAAAGGAGTTTTACATGAAATTGATGGAGCAATTCAAGAATATAGGTTAAAATATCCTGATTTAACAGTTATTTTAACAGGAGGAGACACTAATTTTTTGTCTAAACAATTAAAAAGTAGCATATTTGCCAACTCTAATTTCCTTTTACAGGGATTAAATTTTATTTTACAATATAATACACACTAATGATAAAAAAACTGCTAATAGTTTTTATTGCATTATTTGCAATTCAAAGTTTCGCTCAAGAAGGTACTTCTTCACCATATTCCTTTTACGGAATGGGTAGCCTTAAATTTAAAGGTACTGTTGAAAATAGAAGTATGGGAGGATTAAGTATTTATACAGACAGTATACATATAAACCTAAGAAACCCTGCTTCCTATGGAGGTAATAGTTTAGGCTTGTATGGCAATGAAGGTAGACCAATGACGTTTTCGGTTGCTGGAAGCCACAATTCTACAAAGCTAAAAAGTGATACTAATAGCGATCGTACTTCTGTTTCTACATTTGATTATATAGCTGTTTCATTACCTCTTGGTAAATTAGGTATTGGTTTTGGTTTATTGCCATATACTTCTGTAGGATATAAGCTAGAGACTTATGGTGATGATGGTATTACCAATAAATATAGAGGAGATGGTGGTGTTAACAGAACTTATTTATCTGCAGGATATCAATTAACAAACGATTTAAGTTTTGGTGTTGATCTGCAATATAACTTTGGTAATATTGAAGGAAGCACTATTGAGTACCTTTATGAAGATGGTAGTTTAGTGCAATACCAAACAAGAGAAAATAATAGATCAGATATTAGTGGTTTAACATATAACCTTGGTCTTTCTTACAAAACAAAAATCAACGGTAACTTAGAGCTAGTTTCAGGTGCTACCTATTCGCCTAGAAGTGATTTAAAATCTAAAAACCAAAGATCATTAAATACCATTGTTATAAATAGCGCATCAGGTTTAGAATCTGTGATAAATACGCTAGAAGCAGATTTAGAAACACAAGATTTAGAAGAAACAGACTTAGTTATGCCAGCTAAATTTTCTTTTGGTGTTGGTATTGGTGATCCAAGAAAATGGTTTGTAGGTGTAGAAAGTATTTTTCAAGAAACAAGTAAGTTTAGTAATGACTTGTATACATCATCAAGTGCAGTAACTACCTATGAAAACAGTAGTACTTTTTCATTAGGTGGTTTTTATATTCCAGATTATAATGCCTACAAATCGTACTTAAAACGTATGGTATATCGTGCTGGATTTAGAACAGAAAAAACAGGATTAGTTATTAATGGTGAGTCTATAAATGAGTTTGGCATATCTTTTGGAGTAGGATTACCAGTTGGTAATTTATTCTCTAACGCAAACTTAGGTTTTGAAGTAGGTAAGCGTGGTACAACTAACTTAAATTTAATACAAGAGAATTTTATTAATTTCCAATTAAGTTTATCTTTGAACGATAGATGGTTTCAAAAAAGCAAATACGATTAAGATCAAAAATTATGAAGACGATGAAAACGAAATTTACACTATTAGCAATACTATTTCTAGGACTTGGTTTTGGCTTTGCACAAAACGAAGAAGCAATGACAAAGCTTTCTATTTTTCATGAATATGTGAAAGCTAAAAATTACGATGCAGCTTATGAACCATGGATGGAAGTGCGTACTAAATGGCCTAAATTTAATAACGCTATTCCTGTAGATGGAGAAAAAATTCTTAAGCATAAAATTAAAAACGCAACAGGAGCAGAAAAAGTTGCTTTTATAAAAGACCTTTTAAAACTTTGGGATGAAAAGTTAGAAAACTTTCCTAGTAAAACTAAAGTAGGGGATTTATTATCAGACAAAGCACAGTTAATGTATGACTATAAAACCGAATTAGGTTTAACAGATGAAGACGTTTATAATGCCTTTGATAAAGCGTATACTACAGATTTAAAGACATTTAAAAATGCGAAATCTTTATATACTTACTTTTCTTTAATGGTAGATTTATATGATGCTGGTAAGAAAACAGACCAAGAGTTATTTAATAAGTATGATGATGTTGTAGATAAAATTGAAACAGAAGTAAAAAGTAGCTCTGAAGGATTAAATAAATTAATTGCTAAAGAAGATGCTGGTACTGCTTTAACTAAAAAAGAAGGACAATACAAAAGATATTATGAAAGCTCATTAAAAGCTTTTGATCAAATTTCTGGTAGTGTAGATTCTAAATTAGGAGATAGAGCAAATTGTGATAACCTTATTCCTTTATACCAAAAAGATTACGAAGAAAACAAAAATGATGGTGTTTGGTTACAAAGAGCAATGAATAAATTATACGAAAAAGGTTGTAAAGAAGACCCAATGTTTGTTAAAGTGGTAAAACAAAAAAACAGCATCGAGCCTAACGCAAAAACATCGTATTATTTATACTTAATTACTGGTGAGCAACAATACTTTGATCAAACTTTACAGTTAGAAACAGATCCTTTTAGAAAAGCTAAACTTTACAATACTATTGGTAGAGACTTTAAACAAAAAGGAAGCTATGGTAAGGCTAGAGAATACTTTATGAAAGCATTAGCTCAAAACCCATCAGATAAAAAACCATACGAGCAAATTGCTAGAATGTATGCTGCAAGTGCAAATAGCTGTGGAGATACAAACTTTAACAAAAGAGCTGTATTTTGGTTAGCTGCTGCAGAAGCAAGAAAAGCAGGAAGTTCTAGTTTAGCTGCTAACTATGAAGCTAAAGCACCAAGTAAATCTGAAATTTTCTCTGCAGGAAAAGCAGGACAAACTATTAGTATTGGATGTTGGATTGGTAGAAGTGTAACTGTACCAAAAATATAATGAAAATCCATAATTTATATATAAAAAGCTTAGTCACAGTATTTACTGTGACTTTGTTTTTTTCATGTAAAAGCAACTTTAACGAGGTGCAAAAAATTGGTGTTTCAGAAGATCAACCTATTGGTGTTGCTGAAGACATTAATTTAAAATACACAGATTCTGGTAGAGTAACCGCAAATCTTATTAGTCCTAAAATGTTAGATTTTACCAATAGAAATTTTGGGTATAATGAGTTTCCAGAAGGTATTGTCTTACATATGTATGACGAGTTAAACCAAAAAAATACAGTAATAGCAGATTATGCTATTTCTTATAAAGAAACCAACCTAATCGATTTACAAGGTAATGTAGTGGTTACATCACACAAAAAAGATACCTTGTTTGCAGAGCAGTTGTATTATGACCAAAGTGACGAATGGTTATTTACAAACCAACCCGTTACTTTTAGACAAGGTCGTGACCTTATAAACGGAAACGGTTTTGATTCAGATTCCGAATTTAAAAAAGCACAGGTTTTAGAAATTGATGGTATTATTACACTAGAAGAATAATACTTATATTTGATACTAATAACTTTCAACCAAAATATTATAAATGAAAATTGCTAAGTTTTTTCAATACATATACTTGTTTTTTGCCGCATTATTTTTATATGATGCTGTAACAAATTGGAATGTAGATAGTAACAGAACATATATATCTTTAGCATTTACAGCTTTAGCTATATTTATGTTTTTCTTCCGAAGAAAATTTAATAATAAATATAAAGACAACAATAACGCTAAGTAATGAGTGTTTACATTGTTATTATCATTGTTTGTTTAATTCTTTCCGCCTTTTTTTCAGGTATGGAAATTGCCTATGTGTCTTCTAATAAAATACATATAGAAATAGAAAAAAAACAAGAAGGATTTTTAGCAAAAATACTTACTAAGCTTACCGTAAAACCATCAAAATTTATTGCAACAATGCTTATTGGTAACAATATTGCATTAGTAGTTTATGGTTTTTTTATGGGAGATTTGTTAGTAAATTGGTTTCAATCGATGTTGCCATCTACTAACCGTTTTGTTAACTATATGTTTGTAGATTTTAGCCTGCTAACACAAACTATAATTTCTACAATAGTAATATTAATTACTGCAGAGTTTTTACCTAAAGTATTCTTTCAAATTTATGCTAATTCCTTATTAAAAATATTGGCATTTCCTGCATATATCTTTTATGTGCTATTTACTTTTATATCAGATTTTGTTCTTTGGATTTCAGATTTTGTACTAAAAAAATTCTTTAAAACCGAAGGAGATCAAGTGCAGTTAGCCTTTACCAAAGTAGAACTTGGTAATTATATTAGTGAGCAAATGGAATCGGTTGAAGAAGATGATGATATAGATTCTGAAATACAAATCTTTCAAAATGCACTAGAATTTGCCGAAGTAAAATCTAGAGAAGTCATGGTGCCTAGAACCGAAATTATAGCTGTAGAAATTAATGAATCTATTAAAAACTTAAACGCTATTTTTACTGAAACAGGCTGCTCTAAAGTTATTGTATACAAAGATAATATAGATGATATTTTAGGTTATGTGCACTCTTTTGAGCTTTTTAAAAAGCCAAAAACCATAAAATCTATTATTCTTCCTGTTGGTTTTGTTCCAGAAACCATGCTAATTAATGATGTGCTTAACGTGCTTATTAAAAAACATAAAAGTATAGCAGTAGTGTTAGATGAGTATGGAGGAACCTCTGGAATTATGACTGTTGAAGATATTGTTGAAGAGCTCTTTGGTGAAATTGAAGATGAACACGATACAGTAGTTTTAATTGAAGAAAAACTAGACGAAAACAACTATAAGTTTTCAGCAAGATTAGAGGTAGATTATATAAATGAAACCTTTAAACTTAACCTTCCAGAAGAAGAAAACTATGAAACTTTAGGAGGTTTAATTGTGGCGCATACCGAAGAAATTCCGCAAAAAGAAGAAATAGTAACTATTGATAATTTTGAGTTTACTATTCTAGAAGTATCTAATACTAAAATAGATTTAGTAGAATTAAAAGTGTTAGACCAAGATTAGTTTTACTAGTTTCTCTTAAGGCATCACGCATAAATCATCTACCAACTGGAAGCCCTCTAAAATTTTATTTTAGCAACAATTTTAACTTCAATTTCATTTTATCAAAATAACCCTTTCATTATTAAATAGAAAATGGTATTTTCGCGCACTATATTGAATAAAATTTATACCAAAAATGGCAATTTTAAATAACATTAGAAAACAATCATTAGTACTAATAGCAGTAATTGCATTAGCGTTATTCTCATTTGTATTAGCAGATTTGTTTAGAAACAGCGATGCACTTACAGCAAAATCACAAAATGTGGTAGCCACTATAAATGGCAAAGACATTACTCGTGAAGATTTCATGCAGAAAGTAGAGTTAATGCAACGTCAAATGGGAGGAAGCGGAACTAGCACACAAGCTATGAACAACGTTTGGAACCAAGAAGTACGTCAAGCTGTTATGCAAACACAATTTGATGCTTTAGGCTTTACGGTTGAAAAAGATCAAATGCGTGATTTGTTAAAAACAAGTTTATCTGGTAATGCAGATTTTCAAAATGAAGCAGGTCTTTTTGATGAAAACAAAATGAACGAATATATTGCTAATTTAAAAGAAACTTCTGCTATAGCATACCAACAATGGATTGACTATGAAAAAGGAATTGCTTCAAACGCACTAAGCCAAAACTATATTAACATGGTTAAAGCTGGTATGGTTGGTACTCTTGCCGAAGGAGAATTACAACATAAATTAGAAGGTGATCAAGTAGATATTAAATTTGTTCAAGTACCTTTTTCTTCTATTGCAGATAGTACAATTACAGTTTCTAATAGTGATATTACAAACTATGTAAACAAGCACAAAAAACAATATACAGTTGAAGCTTCTAGAGATATTAACTATGTACAGTTTAAAGAAGTTGCTTCATTAGAAGATGAAAACGCAATTAAAGAAAGCTTAACTAATCTTTTAAAAGATCAAGTTGTATATAACGAAGTAACTAAAAGAAACGATACTATTTCTAGTTTCTTAAAAGTAAAAGACAATGCGTCTTTTATCAATGCGAATTCAGATATTAAGTTTGATGATCGTTTTGTTCAAAAATCAGAATTACCAGCAACTGTTGCAGATACGCTTTATAGTTTAAATACTGGTGAAGTATTTGGTCCTTATAAAGATGCTAATTACTTTAAAATTTCTAAAGTAGTTGCAGTAAAACAATTGCCAGACTCTGTAAAAGCAAGACATATTTTATTACCATTTGTAGGTTCTCGTTCTGCAACTGCAGAAACGGTTCAAACAAAAGAACAAGCTAAAGCAACTGCAGATAGTATTATGAGTGTAGTAAAAGCTACACCTTCAAAATTTGTTAGCTTATTAGATTTTTCTGCAGATACAGTAAGTAATGAAAAAGAAGGAGTTTTAGATTGGTTTACATACAACGCTATGGTACCAGAATTTAGAGACTTTACTTTTGAAAATAAAAAAGGAGACTTTGGTGTAGTTGAAACCGTTTTCGGATTTCATGTAATTGAAATTTTAGACCAAAAGAACTTACAACGTACTATTAAAGTAGGTACTATTGCTAGAAAAATTGAGCCAAGTGAAGCTACAATATCTAAAGTGTTTAGAGATGCTGCAAGTTTTGAAAATGCTGTAGCAAAAGGAAACTTTGAAGAAATAGCAAAAGAAAGCAACTACACTGTACGTCCTGTAAACTCTATTAAAGTTTTAGACGAAAACATTCCTGGATTAAACAGTCAAAGACCAATAGTTCGTTGGGCTTTTGAAGAAGATGCTGAAGTAGGAGATGTTAAGAAATTTGCAATTACTGATGGTTTTGTTATTGCACAATTAACTGCTAAAAATAAAGCAGGTTTAATGAATACGCAAGATGCATCTGTTACTGCTTTACCAGCAATACGTAAAGCTAAAAAAGCAGACATCATTAAAAACAGAATTTCTGCAACTACAATAGAAGATGTTGCTAAAGCAGAAGGACAAACTGTAAGAACTGCATTAGCAATTAATATGAAAACACCTACAGTTACAGGTGTTGGTAGAGAGCCTAAAGTAGTTGGTGCTGCATTTGGTTTAAAAGAAGGAGAAACTTCTAACTTAATTGAAGGAGAAAATGGAGTGTATATGGTTCAAGTAACTAAAGTTACTCCAGCTGTTGAATTAGCAAACTACCAAGCTTTTGCTAACCAAGTAGCACAACAAAAACAATCTGCAGTAGATTCAAGATTATATACAGCTTTAAAAGAAGCTGCTGAAATTGAAGATAACAGAGCAAATACAGTACAATAAGCTAAAGTTTATTTGCCGTATATTTATACTATAAAAAAAGCGACCTTTTGGTCGCTTTTTTTATTTCTTCTATTTTCTGTTTAAACAATAGTTTGCCTATTTATAAATGGGTGTTTGTTTATAAAACTACAAGGTAGTTGCAACCATTTCATCATATTTTAAAATGGTAGTGTAGCCTTTGTTTTTAAAATATGCAGTAGGATTTGTTTTAGAGCTCACCAAAACAAAATCTCCTCCCCAAGCTCCTAAACTTTTTATGCTTCCGTTAAAGTCGCTAAATAGTGCTTCTTTTACTGGTTGTAAGTGTATTTTTTCTGCAATGATTTGCTCATGCTTTTCTATAAGCAGATTAAAGGCTTCTATGGAAGAACAAGCAATAATGTTTTCGGTTATTTTATTTATTTCAGCAATAGTACTATCTAGATTATTTGTGTTCTTTTTATAATGCGAAATACCTTCTCTACTATTTTGTTTTTTGTTTAAATGCACAAAATATAAATGCGCTTTAAAAACAGGGTTAAAAGACACTTGTTTTACCGTTCGCTTATTGTTTATAGCTTGTTTTGAAAGCGCATTGTTATGTAATTGATATGTAATTGCCGAAGCATTTTGTGCACAAGCAATATCATAACCACTACCTCCAAAAGTTTTTTCTAGCAACTGGTAGGCATCCAAATTAGCCCAAGTAGCAATGTTGTTAATTAAAGTAGACGATGTACCAAGTCCCCAATTTTTTGGAAACTCTAATGTTGTTGTTATTTTAAATCCTTTTTTGTCTTTTAAAAATTCAGGATTCAGTGCTTTTGCAGCACGAAATATTTCTAAAAGTCTATTAGAGATTTCAGAGTCCTCTTGATCTTGTAAAGAAATGGTATTGTTTTCTAATTTAAAATCTGTTTTAAACCAGGTGTTTCCTTGTTCATCTAAACTAATCCATGTTATTTTAGAAGCTTCTATTTCTTCTACAAGCAAATTCTGCCCAAATTTTGTTGGTACAGCAAGTGCTTTTGCTCCATCAAGAACTACATATTCTCCTGTAAGTAATAATTTTCCGCTGCTATAAAATTGCTGCATGAGTTATTAATTATTCTTTTTTCTTAATTCATTAAAAGCTTCAACTACTGCACTGTGTGTTACTGTGTTGGTTTTAAAATAATGTACCAATGTTTCTTTTTCAGTTTCGGTAGCTTCCATTTGGTTCAAGATATTCATTAAATGCATTTTCATGTGTCCTTGTTGAATACCTGTTGTGGTTAAAGAGCGTAACGCAGCAAAGTTTTGTGCTAAACCTGCAACGGCTACTATTTGCATTAGCTCTTCTGCACTAGGTTGGTGTAATAACTCTAGTGCTAATTTTACTAAAGGATGTAAGTTGGTTAAGCCACCAACGGTTCCTAATGCTAGTGGTATTTCCATCCAAAAAGTAAATACACCATTTTCAATTTTAGCATGTGTTAGGCTGCTGTAAGAGCCATTTCTAGAAGCATAGGCATGCACTCCAGCTTCTACTGCTCTAAAATCATTTCCTGTTGCTAAAACTACTGCGTCAATACCATTCATAATACCTTTGTTGTGCGTGACAGCTCGGTAAGGTTCTACTTCAGCAATTGCTACAGCTTGTACAAATTTTTCGGCATTAAAATCGTCTTTAGGTAAATCTTCTAATTTGCAACTAACTTCTGCGCGAACCAAACAATCTGGTACGTAGTTAGATAAGATGCTCATTACAATTTCTATAGATTCTTGTAGTTGTTTTTCGGCTTCAGCCTTAAAAGTTTTAGCAAACTGCTCTAAACAAGAATTTATAAAATTGGCTCCCATTGCATCTTGTGTTTCAAAGGTTGCATGCAATTGGTAGTAGCCAGAAATAGCATTGGTTTTATCTTTTAAAATAATGTCTGTAATACCACCACCACGTTTTTCCATGTTCTTGGTGATTGGCTTAGCGTCTGCTATTAGTTGCGCTTTTACATGGTTAAAAAAGGTTTCTAGTGTTTTAAAATCACCAGCATACATAAAGTGTACTTGACCAATTTTTGTAGTAGAAAGTACTCGAGTTTTAAAACCTCCGCGTGATAACCAAAACTTAGCAGATTTACTAGCAGCAGCAACTACAGAGCTTTCTTCAATTGCCATTGGTATGGTGTGCATTTTTCCGTTTATTAAAAAATTAGGAGCAACGCCAAGTGGCAAATAGTAATTGGTAATGGTGTTTTCTATAAACTCATCATGTAAGTTTTGTAGTGACAAATTGGTGTTCCAATATTGTTGTATAATTTTTTTAGCTTCTTCTTTATTAGAAAAATAGGTTTCAACAATCCAATCTATTTTTTTAGATTTAGATAGTTTTGAAAAGCCTGAAATAGTTGCACTCATGTACTTGGTTTTTAAAACACAAAGATAGTATACCCATTTTTAATGGTTTTCATTTATGTAATTTATGTTTGTAATAAATAAAAGGAAAGGTGTTTTGGGTTTTTGTAACCCCAAATTACTGTTAATATTTAGGGTTTTTTGCTTATTTTTTAGTAAACTTGACGTCATTTTAATATAATCATTTTTTTTAATGCGAACTTTTAGATTCTTCCTATTAAGCTGCTTTTTTTTAACAGCAATTCATACTTCAGCACAAACACAAAATATTTCTTTAGAAGACATTTGGAATGGTACTTTTAGAACCCAAAGAATGGATGCGCTACATTCTATGAAAAACGGACAGCAATATTCTGTGTTAGACTATGATAGAGTTTCAAAATCTACCACTATTGATGTGTATGATTATAAAACCTTAAGCAAGGTGAAAACCTTAGTAAACTCTTCAGATATTGAAGCTATACCTTACTTTACAGATTATACCTTTAGTGCAGATGAAAGCAAGATTATTTTAGCTACAGATGTAGAGTCTATTTTTAGACGCTCTACTTTAGGCCATTTTTATGTATACAATACTAATGATGCATCGGTTACTTTAATTGCCGAAGATAAAATTCAAGAACCAACATTTTCTCCAGATGCTACCAAAGTAGCTTACGGATTAAATAATAATTTATATGTAAAAGATTTAGTTTCTGGTGAAACCAAACAAATTACTTTTGATGGTAAGAAAAATGAAATCATTAATGGTATTACAGACTGGGTTTACGAAGAAGAATTTGGCTTTGTTCGCGCTTTTGAGTGGAATGCTTCTAGTGATAGATTAGCTTTTATAAAGTTTGATGAAACCAATGTTCCAGAATTTTCAATGGATGTTTATGGTTCTGCATTATACCCAAAACAACAAGTGTTTAAATATCCTAAAGCTGGAGAAAAAAACGCTATTGTGTCTTTACATTTATATAATTTAAAGTCTGATAAAACCAATGAGGTTAAGTTAGATAAAGCGTATAATGATTTTTATATTCCTAGAATAAAATGGACGAATGATCCAGATGTTTTAAGTGCACAATACATGAACAGACATCAAAATGAACTAGATTTATGGATGATTAACGCTAAAAAGGAAAGTGCTAAAATTGCAATAGCAGAAAAAGATAATGCTTATGTAGATGTAACCGATAATCTTACCTTTTTAACAGACGATAGCTTTATATGGACAAGTGAAAAAGATGGGCACAACCACATTTATCACTATGATAAAAAAGGAAAGCTTATTAATCAAATTACCAAAGGAAACTGGGAAGTAACTAATTACTATGGTTATGATGATAAAAACGATGTTATTTATTATCAGTCGGTTGAAAATGGTTCTATTAATCGAGATGTATATAAAATTGATTTAAACGGAAACAATAAAACTAGACTGACTAAAAATACAGGAACTAATAATGCTTCTTTTAGTGCAGATTTTACCTATTTTATAAATACATTTTCTAATACAAGTACACCTCCAGAATATACGTTAAACGAAGCTGTTTCAGGAAATTTAGTAAAACGTATTAAAGATAATAGCGCACTTTCAAAAAAGCTTTTAAACTATAAAATTTCTGAAAAAGAATTTTCTACCATTAATGTAAATGGTAACGATTTAAATATGTGGATGATTAAACCACTAGATTTTGATGCTACTAAGCAATATCCTTTATTTATGTATCAATATTCTGGTCCAGGATCTCAACAAGTAGCAAACCGATGGAATGGAGCTAATGATTATTGGTACCAACATTTAGCACAAAAAGGCTATATTGTGGTTTGTATTGACGGAAGAGGAACAGGGTTTAAAGGTGCAGCCTTTAAAAAAGTAACTCAAAATGAATTGGGTAAATTTGAATTAGAAGACCAAATTGATGCCGCAAAAAAACTTGGCGATAGAGCCTATGTTGATGCTTCTAGAATAGGAATTTGGGGTTGGAGCTTTGGTGGCTTTATGAGTAGTAATGCACTTTTTAAAGGAAACGATGTCTTTAAAATGGCAATAGCTGTTGCGCCAGTAACAAGCTGGAGATTTTACGATTCTATTTATACAGAGCGTTACATGACAACACCTCAAGAAAATGCAAGTGGTTATGATGATAACTCACCAATAAATCATGTAGATAAATTAAAAGGAGACTTTTTATTAATACATGGTTCTGGAGATGATAACGTACATGTGCAAAATACAATGCGTATGGTTGAAGCATTAATTCAAGCAGATAAACAGTTTGAATGGATGATTTATCCAGACAAAAATCATGGTATTTATGGTGGTAACACTAGATTGCATTTGTATAAAAAAATGACAAATTTTATTGATGCTAAGCTTGGTGATAAATTATAAAAGCAAAAGCCAAACAAGAAATTAAGCATATAAAAGAATAATAAACTAACTAACTAATTAAAATAAATACATATGGAATTTAAATTTGGAGGTTCTGCAGAGAATCAAAAAACAGTTTTAGGGCATCCTGCAGGGTTGTTCGTGCTTTTCTTTACTGAAATGTGGGAACGTTTTTCATACTATGGTATGAGAGCTTTACTTGTACTGTTTTTAGTGTCAACCATTATTGATGGTGGATGGGAATGGAGTAGAGCAGATGCTTTAGTGCTTTACGGATGGTATACAGGTTTAGTCTATATAACACCTATTATTGGAGGTTTTATTGCCGATAAATTTATGGGTTATAGAAGAGCCGTTGTACTTGGAGCCTTTGTAATGACTTTAGGGCATGCTTCTATGGCATTAGAAGGCATTACACCAATGTTTTTCTATGCAGGTCTATCATTCTTAATCATAGGTAATGGTTTCTTTAAGCCAAATATTTCTTCTATGGTAGGACAGTTATACAAATCACAAGGAAAAGAAAAAGATGCTGGTTATACTATATTTTATATGGGAATTAATGCAGGTGCTTTCTTAGGAATTTTATTATGTGGTTATATAGGTGAAAATATTGGATGGCATTTTGGTTTTGGACTTGCTGGAATCTTTATGTTTTTAGGAATGCTACAATTCTTTTTTACACAAAGTATCTTTGGTAGAATAGGATTATCACCAAAACAAACCGAAGATTTTGATGATGTAATTGAAGATAGTGTTGAAAAATTAGAAGATAATGTTGAAGACGTTATTGAAGAAGCTGAAAATTCAAAAGTAGTAAGAGACAGATTATTTGTTATTGGTATCTTTTCTCTGTTTGTTATTTTCTTTTGGTGGGCATTTGAGCAAGCAGGTGGTTCTATGACTATTTTTGCTGCAGATTATACAGATAGATCTTTAGTAGGAAGCGCAGCTCTTACTTTTAAAATAATTAATGCCATTATAACAGTGGTGCCAATGGTGGTAATCACTTGGGTTTTAGCTATGTTGTTTAAACAAACTTTTGCTAAATATTCACTAGCTAATATATTACTAGCTTTAAGTTTTGTAATTATTTGGGGAATTGTAATCTGGATGCTTGTTAGAGAATTTCAATCAGACGCAACAGAAGTTCCTGCATCATGGTTCTCAGTACTAAACTCTTTATTTATTATCTTATTTGCTCCTTTATTTTCTAAAATTTGGGAAAGTAAATTTAACCCTTCAGGTCCTGTAAAATTTGCTATAGGATTACTATTAGTAGGATTAGGATTTGCGGCTCTAGCTTATGGTTCTGCAGGTATTCCTGATGGAGCAAAAACAGCTTCTGTTAGTTTAATTTATTTGGTAGTTGCATATTTCTTACATACAATGGGAGAACTTTGCGTTTCACCAGTAGGATTATCTTACGTAAGTAAATTAGCTCCTATTAAATTAGTGAGTATGATGTTTGGTATTTGGTTTACAGCTAATTTCTTTGCTAACCTTTTAGGTGGTTTTACAGGAAGTTATATGGATCCAATCATGGAAGAACACGGCTTAACTACTTTCTTTTTAATATTTACAATTATTCCAATAGGTGCAGCTGTAATAATGTTCTTATTAAATCCAATGCTTAAAAGAAAAATGCACGGAATTGAATAATACATTCTTTTCTAGAAAATATTAAACTAACTAATCTCTTTATTATTAATGAATACAGATATTGAAAATCTATTTAAAGACAAAGTAATAGGACATCCAGCAGGATTGTTTGTATTGTTTTTTACTGAAATGTGGGAACGTTTTTCTTTTTACGGAATGCGTATACTTTTAGTTCTGTTTTTAACAGCTCCTTTAATAGGTGAAAACCCAGGATGGGAATGGCCACGAGAACACGCTTTAGCATTAATTGGTACCTATGCATCTCTTTTGTATTTAACACCAATTGTTGGTGGTTGGGTTGCAGATAAGATTACTGGTTATAAGTGGGCTGTAATTATCGGTTGCTTTATCATGATGCTTGGTCATGCAGCAATGGTTTTTGAAACGCAATTTACACTGTATTTAGGATTGGCTTTATTAGTTATTGGTACAGGTTTTTTTAAACCTAACGTAACTTCTATGATATCTGAAATGTATAAAGGAAAAGAGTCTAAAAAAGATGGAGCATATACCATATTTTATATGGGAGTTAATGCTGGTGCCTTTTTTGGAATGATGCTTTGTGGTTATTTAGCTGAAAATATTGGATGGTCTTGGGGATTCGGTCTTGCCGGAATATTTATGTTTTTAGGAATGTTACAATTCTGGTTAGCTAAAGATTTGTTTGGAAGTATAGGTGAAAAACCTACAAAAATTCATGAAGTAGAGATTCCGCAAAACATTAATGAGGTTAGTCCTACAGAGGATAACAAATTAGAAGAAAAGCTAAATCCTTTTACAAATATTGATAAAATATTAATTGTGCTTTCTGCTTTAGGAGGTGTTTTATACTTATTCAATGACCCAATGTCTAAAATTGGTGATGTGAATATATTGAATTTTAATATTGGTGGCCTTGAAGGTTCTAATGTAACCATTCTTACTGCTTTAGTATTATTTCTTTATTTAATAATTACTAGAATTTCACGATACTCTAAAATCATAAGAGACAAAATTATAGCAGTTTCTGTATTTGGTATATTTACAGTGTTTTTCTTTGCAGCTTTTGAGCAATCTTTAGGCTCTATGACTATTTTTGCTAGAGATTATACAGGAAGAGCTTTATCTGGTTCTTCTGCAATGGTTTTTAAAATTATTGATTTAATATTAACAGTAGGTCCATTAGCAATTATTACTTGGGTTTTATTTTTGTTATTTAAAAAAACATACTCTAAAATTCCGTATTCTAATATTGTATTATCCTTAGCATTTATTTCGCTTTGGGGAATTGTTATTTGGAAAGTAAATAGAGAATTTAGCAAAGATGCCACAGAGGTAGGAGCCTCTTGGTTTGGGATTTTAAACTCCTTCTTTATTATTACGCTAGCTCCATTATTTTCAAAGTGGTGGGAAAGCAAATACAATCCTAGTGCAGCCATGAAATATGGTTTAGGTCTTATTCTTTTAGGTTTAGGATTTGGAGTTTTAGTAATGGGTACAATGGGAATAGAACAAGGTGCAAAAACAGCTTCTGTTAGTATGTTTTTCTTAATATTTGCTTACTTATTTCATACCATGGGAGAACTTTGTATTTCACCAGTAGGTTTATCTTATTTAAGTAAATTAGTTCCTGGTAGAATGATTGGTTTTATGTTTGGTATTTGGTACTTAGCAATTGCTATTGGTCAAAAAGCAGCAGGAACAATGGGAGGAATGATTGATAAAATTACAGAAGAATACTCTCTGAGTACGTTCTTTTTAATATTTACATTAGTTCCTATTGCTGTAGGTATTATTTCTATAATTTTAAACCCTATTTTAAAGCGATTAATGCATAACGTTAGATAATTGTAATTTTGGAATAGTAATTGAGACTATCCTTTTGAAATGAAATAAAAACATAAATAAAGCATTTATATAATATGAAAAATTTAGTACTTACATTTTTACTTACAGTGATTACAGTTGGTTCTGTTGCAGCTCAAGAAATCAATTGGGTGACACTTGAAGAGGCTTTAGAGCTTCAAAAGAAAGAACCTAAAAAAATTATGATAGACATGTATACCGTTTGGTGTGGTCCATGTAAAATGCTAGATAAAAATACCTTTCAAAATAAAGAGGTTGCAGCCTATGTGAATGAAAACTTTTATGCTGTAAAATTTAATGCAGAAGGTAATGATGTGGTAAGTTTTCAAGGTAAAGAATTTACAAACCCTAGCTATGATCCTGCTAAAGCATCAAGACGTAATAGCTCTCATCAATTATCTAGATATTTTCAAGTCAATGCATATCCTACCATTGTGTATTTAGATGAAAATGCAGATTTAATTGCTCCTATTAAAGGATATCAAACACCAACGCAAATTGAGTTATACTTAAAAATGTTTGCAAACAATGATTATAAAACGTTAACTACACAAGATGCTTTTAACGAGTATTATTTAGCGTTTAAGCCAGAATTTAAAGGCTAAAACTAGCTGTTATTAGTATTGCTAATAACCTATTCTATTAACATAAAAGCTCCCTTTTTACCTGTATAGTGAAAAGGGAGCTTTCTTTTTTTACAAATGTTTTCCCATCTAGTTATATAAGTTTTGTAATTACTGCCATCTGCAATAATTGTTTTTGGTTTTAAACTATCTATCAGTCTACTTATATTTATTTTAGGAGAGTTGCGTAATAAAACATAATCTGGCTGTATACTTTTAAAGTTATAAATGCCTAAACTGTCTACCACTAAAACTTTTTTATTTTGATATACATAAAGGTATTGTAAACTATCTTCATCTATGTTTTTAATAAAATTGGCAACAGCAAAAGTGCTAATATTTTTGTTTTTTAGTAAGCTATCTACATTATGAAAAACATTTAATGTGTTTTTCTTTTTAACAGCAATCACAGTATTTCTGCTTTTATGAAAAATAATAAAAGCATTTTTTCTGTTTTTATATTTTGTGTAAATGGTTGCTATTTGAAAACTAATTACAGAAAGACATAAAAACACTAATGCCTTATGGTTTTTCTTTATGTACAGCCTTACCAATGCTATAATAATTAAATATGTGGTAAGTACATAAAAGATATTGAATGAAATATTTTGAAAAAGGAATTCTTCTTTACTAGCAATCCATTCAAAAAAAGTATTCATTAGTCCAATGATAAATCCAAAAATATCTGCTAAAAATTGAGGTAAAGCATTTATTAAAGCAAGTATTATAATAGAAATGCCACTAACAAGTATTGTGCCTAGTAACGGAATAATAACAATATTAGATAGCCAAAACAAGCCAGGAATTTGATGAAAATAGAATAGACTAATTGGTAAAACACCAAACTGCGCAGCAAATGTTACAGTGGTTATTTCCCATAATTTATTTACTAACCATAATTTGGGTTTCCAAATTTTATAAAGAATAGGTTGAATAGAGACAATGACAATAACAGCCAAGTAACTCAATTGAAACCCAACATCAAATAAAAATAAAGGTTTAACAAGTAAGATACAAAATACCGAAATAGCTAAGGTGTTGTAAATGTTGCTTGGTCTTTTTAAATGCATGGCATAGGCAATAATGCTAAACATAGTTGTAGCTCTAATAATAGAAGCAGAAGCTCCTGCAATAATAGCATAACACCAAAGTAAAAGTATAACAACAATCATCTTTAGTATTCTGCCATTTTTAAGTTGTTCTAAAGGCTTAAAAATAATATTTAATAGAAGTAATAATATACCAACATGTAAGCCCGAAACAGCAAGAATATGTATGGCTCCAGCGTTTACATAATTGCTATACACATCTTTACTAATAAGTTGTCTTTGTCCTAAAATTAAAGCGTTAATAATAGCTAATTCGTCTGGCTTAAATTGGTGTTTATTAAGCTTGGTATTTATATTTTTTCTTAGTTGTGCAGCATATCCAAAAAAAGTATGTGTGGTATTGCTTACGCGGAATAAATTTTTATTTGTAGAATATATTTGATGGTAGATATAGCGCTTCTCTAAATACTTTTTGTAATTAAATTGATTCGGATTAATAGGAGGAGAAATAGCTGTAAAACTATCGGTTGTAATTAAAATTTCATCTACTTCTAGTAGATCTTGCAGACTGTCTTTTGCAATATATAGTAAGGATGTTCCGGAAACCTTTTTGCTGTCAATTTTAAGTATGTCTATTACATACTTATGGTGATAATTACCAGGTTTTAAAACCTCATTAATTTTAAAAGTAATGGTGTTAGTAGGTTTTTTAACATCAGAAATAAAATGGGTATAATGGTTTTTGTAGTTCTTTTCGTTGTGAATATTTGTAGTTAATGTTCCTATTGAAAAAGTAGTGATAAAGGCTATGATACCAAACCAAATGTTTTTTTTAAATTGTTTTTTACTAATTAAATAGCTTGTGCATAATAAAGCGATTAAGCAAAAAGTTATGTATATACTTGTAGGTAAGGGTATGTAGTTATAGAAACCAATTAATATTCCTAAAATTAAAAAGAATGTAAGTTTTATTATGTTGAAATTAATCACCTTCATAACCTGAAGATAATCAATTACTTACAAATCAAAAAGGTTTTTCTTACATTACTCGTCTCGCTTGTACGTAAGCCAAATACCAATAACGCTCAGCAAGGTTAGAAATCATAACACCTCTACTTGTAGATGCGTGTATAAACTCAACATAGCCTGTTCTAGAAGTAGTTACAATACCAACATGGTTTACTTTGCGGCTGTTTTTTTTGGTTGCAAAAAACAACAAGTCGCCTACTTTTACTTCTTTTAGGTCTATCCAATTTCCTGTTGTAGATAAGTCGTGCGTAGTTCTAGGTAAGCTAATAGCTTCTTTTTTAAACGAAGTATAAATTAACCCAGAGCAATCCATTCCTTTTTTAGTAGTACCTCCGTATTTATATTTTACGCCTTCAAAAGTTTTAGCATAATCAACAACCCTTTTTATATTAGCATTAGTCTTAGTAGTTGTTTTGTTAGTAACCGTTTTAGTTGTTCTGGTTTTTTTGGTAACAACACGTTTGCTTTTGCTAGATTTACAAGCCGAAAAAGAGATTAAGAGTAAAAGAATTAGGGCAAATTTTTTAATGCACATATTTAAGTGTTTGCTGTTATAGAGTTGTAAATAAGTTTAGCTGTTTTTTCGCTAGCACCTCTTCCGCCTAGCTTTTTTTCTAATTCATAATAGTTTATAAAAAACTTTGTTCTTTGGTATTCGTCTAAAATAGTATCTAATTCTGCTTTAAGTCTTTTGGTGTTAAAGTCATTTTGAATTAACTCAGTAACTACTTCCTTGTTCATAATTAAATTTACTAATGAAATAAATTTAAGTGTGATAATGCGTTTACCAATTTGGTAAGAGAGCCAACTACCTTTATAGCATACTACTTGTGGTACTTTAAATAGAGCTGTTTCTAGCGTTGCAGTTCCAGAGGTTACCAATGCAGCTGTAGAAAGACTTAGTAAGTCGTAGGTTTTATTAGAAATAAAAGAAACATTTTTGGTCTTTATAAATTGCGAATAAAAACTATAATCTTGGCTTGGTGCTCCAGCAATTACAAATTGGTAATTAGGGTAATCTTTTACAACACTAAGCATTACGCTTAGCATTTTTTTAATTTCTTGTTTTCTACTACCAGGAAGTAATGCAATTATTGGTTTTTCGTTTAATAGGTATTCTTTTCTAAAGGTATACTCGTCCACTTGTGTTCTGTCTGCAATAGCATCAATTAAAGGATGCCCAACAAAATGTACTTTGTAATTGTATTTTTTGTAAAAATCTTCCACAAACGGAAGAATAACATACATAGCATCTATATACTTTTTTATCTTTTTAACTCTATTTGCTCTAGATGCCCAAACTTGCGGTGAAATATAATAGTGTGTTTTAAAATTTTGCTCTTTTGCCCATTTAGCAATACGTAAATTAAAACCAGAATTATCAATAAAAATAACTACATCAGGTTGGTAAGTTGCAATATCATTTTTGCATAAAGAAATGGCTTTAAAAATGGTGTTTATATTTAAAAGCACTTCTGCAAAACCCATAAAGGCTCTTTCTTTATAATGTTGTACCAAAGTACCTCCAACACTTTGCATAAGGTCTCCTCCCCAAAATCTAAATGTAGCATGTATATCTTGTTTTTGTAATGCCTTCATTAAATTTGAGCCGTGTAAATCACCCGAAGCTTCTCCTGCAATAATGTAATATTTCATTTATAAAAATTTAAATGCAAAGGTTAATATTGCAATAAAAATAGTAATTATAAGTACGCCTTTTGCTTTGTCGTCTTGTCTTTTGCTTAAAAAGAAAAAAAATGCAATTAAATTTAAAATAGCACCTAAACTTATTAATTGGTTAAGAAATCCTTGCGCTTTTGCAGTTTCTAAACCAAGTATAAAACTTTCTCCTTTTCCTAATACTTTAGTAGCTATAAATAAACCAATAATGTTTGTTATTAAACCTACTACTAAACCAATGGTAATGTCTTTTTTCATGTTTGTTTTCCACGTAAGTGGAATTATTGTTTTTTAAAATTACGGATTTAAAAATCCCAAGTATTTAATTTTTGTACACAATGATGAGCTGTTAAATCAAACTTTACTGGTACTACCGAAACATAACCGTTTTGTAGCGCCCATTCATCGGTGTCTTCTCCTTTATCTAAATTAATGAATTTTCCGGTTAGCCAATAATATTCTTTGCCTTGCGGACTAACTCTTTTGTCAAATTCTTCTTTCCAGTTCGCTTTTGCTTGTCTGCAAATACGTACTCCTTTAATTTCTTCTTTCTCTAGTTTAGGAAAGTTTACATTTAAAACAACGCCTTCTGGTAATCCGTTTTTAAGAACATTTAAAGCAATGCTTTTTGCAAATGTTGCAGCAGCTTCAAAATTAGCATTCCAATTATAATCTAACAAAGAAAAACCAATAGAAGGTATGCCTTCAATACCAGCTTCTAATGCAGCACTCATTGTACCAGAATAAATAACATTAATTGAAGAGTTAGAGCCATGATTAATACCAGAAACACATAAGTCTGGTTTTCGATCTAAAATTTCACTTTTTGCAATTTTTACACAATCTACAGGTGTGCCAGAGCAACTGTATTCCTTTTGGTCTCCATCATCAATATAAACCTGTTCTAAATGTAAGGTAGAGTCTAGAGTAACAGCGTGACCCATTCCGCTTTGCGGACTGTCAGGAGCTACAACAACAACTTCACCAATGGTTTTCATGACTGCTATCAAGGTTCTAATTCCTGGAGCGGTAATACCATCATCATTGGTAACTAAAATAAGTGGTTTTTTTGTCATATTAATACAAGTTTTTAGCTAGGCTAAAATACGGTTTTTATATAGTATATGCTTAATTAATTAGGTTTAACAAAAAATTAGTAGCAAATACCTTTTATCGGCATGGTTTTTTCTTTAATTTAGTACATTCACTTAGATCCCTAACTTAAATCTGTTATAGGTTTAAATTAATTAAAGCAAATAGAAAATGAAGAATAAATATAATATACTAATCCTGTTACTTTTGTTGGCGTTTGCGTCTTGTAGTTTTACTAATAAAACTTTTGATGATCCAGACAAAGATAAGCTATTAATACAGGTTATTACTTATGTTTTAGAGCGTGGTCACTTTGACCCTAAAGATATAGATGATGAGTTTTCTACTGCTGTTTACACCGATTATTTAGAGCAGTTAGATCCTTTAAAACGTTATTTCTATAAGTCAGATATAGAAGACTTTGAAAAATATAAAACTCAAATTGATGATCAGCTTAAAGCCTATGATGTTACTTTTTTTAATCTAACACATGAGCGTTTACTTAAGCGTATAGAAGAAACTAAAGCTATCTACAAAGATATTTTAAGTAAGCCTTTTGATTATTCTGTAGACGAAACGTATAATTCTGATTATGAAAAATTAGAATATGTAAAGAATAAAAAGCAAATGAAAGAGCGTTGGAGACAACAGCTTAAATTTACTACTATTGCTAATTATGATGAGTTAGTTTCAGAAAATGAAAAGAGCGAAGAAGAAAAAAAATCATTAGTAGCATTAGAAGAAGAGTCTCGTGAAGAAACCTTAAAATCTATTGATAATTACTACAACGATTATATAGACGATCAACAACGTAAAGATTGGTTTTCTATTTATGTGAATGCTATTGTAGAAGAATTCGATCCGCATACTTTTTACTTTGCACCAGAAGATAAAGATCGTTTTGATCAACAAATGTCAGGTAAGTTAGAAGGAATAGGAGCTAGATTATCTAAAAGAATGGATAATACTAAAATAGTAGAGCTTATTTCTGGTGGACCAGCTTGGAGAGGAAAAGAGTTAGAAGTTGGTGATATTATTCAAAAAGTACGTCAAGAAGATGAAGAAGAAGCAGTGAATATTGTAGGTATGCGTTTAGATGATGCTATAAAACTTATAAAAGGACCTAAAGGAACTCAGGTAAATCTTACAGTTAAAAAAGTAGATGGTAGTATTGAAGAAATTTCTATTACTCGAGATGTTGTAGAGTTAGAAGAAACATATGCAAAGTCTTCTATTGTTAAAGAAAATGATAGTCGTTTTGGAGTTATTAATTTACCTAAGTTTTATGTAGATTTTCAAGACTATAGAAAACGTAACGCTGCCAGCGATATAAAAAAGGAAATAGAACGTTTAAAAGAAGAAGGAATGGAAGGCCTTGTTTTAGACTTACGTAATAATGGAGGTGGTTCTTTACAAACAGTGGTTGATATGGCTGGATTGTTTATTAAAGACGGACCAATTGTTCAAGTAAAATCAACAGGTGAGCCAAAAGAAGTTTTAAAAGATAAAGATAAATCTATAGTTTGGGATGGGCCTTTAGTAATTTTGGTAAATGAGCTGTCGGCTTCTGCATCAGAAATATTAGCAGCTGCCATGCAAGATTATAAAAGAGCAATCATTATAGGTAGCAAGCAAACCTATGGAAAAGGTACTGTGCAAAATGTTTTAGATTTAAACAGAATGGTGCGTAACAACTCGCAAGGAGATTTAGGTGCTTTAAAACTAACAACACAAAAGTTTTATAGAATTAATGGTGGCTCAACACAACTTGAAGGAGTAAAAAGTGATGTAGTAGTACCAGACAGATATAGCTTTATTAATGTTGGTGAAAAAGACCAAGAAAACCCATTGCCTTGGGATAAAATTGACCCTGTAGATTATACTTTTTGGGGAAGCTATTTTGATTATGATACTACCATAAAAAAGAGCCAAGAACGTATGAGTAATAATGAGCAATTAAAGCTTATTGAAGAAAATGCAAAATGGGTAAAAACTAGAATGGATGAAAATACACATGCTTTAAATTATGAAGCTTATAAACAAAAAATAGAATTAAATGAAGAAGAAGCAAAACGCTTTGATAAAATATCAGAATATCAAACAAACCTAACGTTTGAGTCTCTGCCTTATGAAAGTCAGCTTTTTGCAACAGATTCTATTTTAAAAGAAAAACGAGACAGATGGCATGAAAGCCTTAGTCAAGACGTATATATGGAAGAGGCTTTACATGTGTTAAAAGATTTAAAAATGTCTTACACAGTTAAAAACGTAGCTTCAACAGTAAAAGAATAAACTATTTTATGAGTAGTAATACCAACTCATTAAGTGCATTAGCGCTCCAGAAATTTAAAAACAATTTTTGGGGCGTTTTTAGTTTTTGGCTTATTGTAGCTATAGGTTTAATTTCTGTATTTGCCTATGCAATTGCACCAGATAATTCGCAGTACGCAAACCAGATGCACTTGTCTATTCACTCTAAACAACCTGGCTTTAAAGTGCAAATGCTTAGTATTCCTTCTACCATAAAAAATGAGCAAAATTTTTTAGAAGCTCTTTTCTTTGGAAGAAAAAATACAGATACCGAAATTCCTATCTCTAGTTATTCCAAGCAAGGTGATAGTTTAACCTATACCGAATATGCTTCAGATGGATTGCAAGGTGTACAAAAAACTATAGATCTTACTAACGTGTCAGAAGAAAAATTAAACACATTAATAAGTACTAAAACTTTCCTCTTCGGAACAGATAAATACGGAAGAGATCTTTTAAGTAGAATATTGGTAGGTGCAAGGATATCTTTTTTTATAGGTTTTGTGGCTGTTTTTATTTCTTTACTTATAGGTGTTTTTATGGGAAGCCTAGCAGGATATTTTGGTGGTAAAGTAGATGCTTTTATTATGTGGATTATAAATGTTACCTGGTCTATACCAACATTATTACTAGTGATTGCAATTACCTTAGCCTTAGGTAAAGGGTTTTGGCAAGTTTTTATAGCTGTTGGTTTAACTATGTGGGTGGAAGTAGCAAGAGTAGTAAGAGGACAAATTATTAGTGCAAAAGAAATGCAATATGTTACTGCTGCAAAAGCCTTAGGCTTTACAGATTTTAGAATCATTACCAAACATATTTTACCTAATATAATGGCTCCAGTAATTGTAATATCTGCAGCCAATTTTGCGGCTGCTATTTTAATAGAAAGCGGTTTGAGTTTTTTAGGTATTGGTGCGCAACCTCCAATGGCGAGTTGGGGAGCAATGATAAAAGATCACTATAATTACATCATTTTAGGAAAACCTTACTTAGCCTTAATTCCTGGTCTATGTATTATGATTTTAGTAATGGCTTTTATGTTAATAGGTAACGCGCTGCGTGATGCTTTAGATGTAAAGAGTTAAGGTATATTGTTAATGATTAGAGTGGTTTTTACTCTAGCTCCATATTAGCATTTAAAGAGTCTATGTACTCTAATACGTCTTCTTTACCAATGTCTTTAGAAGAAGAAGTGATAAAGTAGTTAGGTACCTCTTCCCAAGTTTCTAAAAGAATTTTTTTGTAGTCTTCTACATGGTTTTCAATAGCCTTAGGCTTCAGTTTATCTGCTTTAGTGAATATAATAGAAAACGGAATACCATTTTCTCCCAACCATTGCATAAACTCTAAATCTATAGGTTGTGGTTTGTGTCTTATGTCTACCAAAACAAAACCAGTAACAAGTTGTTCTCTAGAGGCAAAATATTGGGTAATAAATTTCTGAAAAGTCTTTTTTGCAGATTTAGAAACACGAGCATAACCATAACCAGGTAAATCCACCAAATACCATTCTTTATTAATTAAAAAATGGTTTATAAGTTGTGTTTTTCCAGGTCTACCAGAAGTTTTAGCAAGGCTCTTTCTGCTGGTAAGCATGTTTATAAGTGATGATTTACCTACGTTACTTCTACCAATAAAAGCATATTCCGGAATGTTGTTTTTCGGACATTTAGCAACATTAGAGTTGCTCATTACAAATTCTGCAGATTTTATTTTCATTGCTATTGTGTTTCCGTAAAATGGAAAATCTCATTAAATTAATACTAAAAAAATCAAAGGTAAATACATACGCGTAAGTTGCCAAAATACTAGCTTTAAAAGCGTTATTCGTTTTTGCTGTGTGTATTGTTAGCTTTGAGGTTTTTTTATAAATTTCTACTTTCTAACCATTTATCAAGTATCTGGTTAAAAACTTCAGGATGTTCCATCATTGCAGCATGACCACATTTGTCAATCCAAAATAATTCAGAATCTGGTAACAATTCGTTAAACTCAACTGCTACTTCTGGAGGTGTTACTGTATCGTTTTTTCCCCAAATAATACAGGTAGGTACTTGCATTTGCGGTAAATCATTAGCCATATTGTGTCTAATAGCACTTTTAGCAATTGCTAATGTTTTAATAAGTTTGTTTCTGTTGTTTACGGTTTCATAAACTTCATCTACAATTTCTTTAGTAGCAACAGCTGGATCATAAAAAACATCTTGTGCTTTCTTTTTTATTACCTCATAGTCACTACGTTTGGTGTAGCCTCCTCCCATTGCACTTTCATATAAGCCAGAGCTTCCTGTTATTACTAGAGCTTTAACTTTTTCAGGGTACAATTTGGTATGGTATAAGCCAATGTGTCCTCCTAATGAGTTACCTAGTAAAATAACATCATCTAAGCCTTTAAATTCAATGAATTTATGAAGGTAGTTGGCAAAAGACTTAACATTGGTTTTTAGTAAAGACATGCTGTAAATAGGTAGCACAGGAATAATAACTTTATATCCTTTTTTGCTAAAATGTTTCGTAACAGCATCAAAATTACTTAGTCCTCCCATAAGACCGTGAAGTACAATAATTGGCTTGCCTTCTCCAACCTCAATGTAGTTGTAGTCATTTTCTTTTTTTAAGCGATGCGTCATGTATAAATAGTCATTTCTATTAAAAACAAATATAGGTAAATCCTTCAAATTATAACTATTTAAATAAAAACACTATGCGACTTTCTTTAATGAGATGTTAACAATCTTGAAAAATCATTTTATAAGCGTTTTAAACGGTTGGTTTGTAGTGTTTAGCGCGTTTTTAGGGATTTTGTAATCGAAATAAAATATCATTTAGTCGAAAATTTATTAACAATGTGGTAAATAGTGGTAAAAAGTGGTAGAATTTTCAATATATTTGAATCTTAATCGTTTTTACATAAAAAAGATACATTGAACTCATTAATAGGAACATACGAATGCAAGGTAGATGCAAAAGGAAGGCTCATGCTTCCTGCTGCGCTAAAAAAGCAGTTGTCTCCTGTGTTACAAGATGGGTTTGTGCTTAAAAGAGCAGTTTTTCAACCTTGCTTAGAATTGTATCCTATGCATGAGTGGCAGGCTTTAATGGCTAAGATGAATACTTTAAATCGATTTAAGAAAAAAAACAACGATTTTATTCGTCGTTTTACTGCAGGTGTGAAAATGATTGAAGTAGATGCGACTGGAAGATTGTTAATACCTAAGGATCTTGTGGTTTTTGCAGATATTTCAAAAGAAATTGTAGTTTCTTCAGCAATTAACATTGTTGAAATTTGGGATAAAAATAAATATGAACAAGCTATTGATGATGCTGCTGTAGATTTTGCAGATTTAGCAGAAGAAGTAATGGGACAAGACGAAGATGAGCATGGAATATCATAACCCAGTTTTATTAAAAGAAACCGTTGATGGTTTAAATATTGTTGAAGATGGCATTTATGTAGATGTCACTTTTGGTGGTGGAGGACATAGTAGAGAGATATTAAAAAGACTTGGTGCTAACGGAAGATTGTATGCGTTTGATCAAGATCCTGATGCTCTTGAAAATGCTATAGATGATGAAAGGTTTACGTTAATACATGAAAACTTTAGATATATAAAACGTTTTTTAAGGTTTTATGGCGTAAAGCAAGTAGATGGTATTTTGGCAGATTTTGGTGTTTCATCGCATCAGTTTGATGTTGCAGAGCGTGGTTTTTCAACCAGATTTGAAGCAGATTTAGATATGCGTATGAATCAGCAAAGTGAAATTTCTGCATATCATGTAGTGAATGAGTATGATGAAGAGCAGATAAAGCAAGTGCTTTTGCAATATGGCGAATTAAGGCAAGCTCCAGCAATGGCTAGAGAGATTGTTGAGCAAAGAAAAGATGAGTCAATTAAAACTAGTGATCAATTAAAAAAGGTGTTGAAACGCTTTTTGCAACATAAAAAAGAAAATAAAGTATTAGCGCAAATTTATCAAGCTATTCGTATTGAGGTAAATCAAGAAATAGAAGCCTTAAAAGAGTTTTTGTTGCAAACACCAGAAGTTTTAAAGCCTGATGGAAGATTGAGTTTTATATCCTATCATTCTTTAGAAGATAGGTTGGTAAAACGTTTTATAAGAAATGGTTTGTTTGAAGGAGAGCCAGAACGCGATATGTTTGGCAATTTTGAAGTGCCTCTTAAAAAAGTAGGTGGTTTGATTGTGCCTACCAGAGAAGAAATAAAATTAAATAATAGAGCAAGAAGTGCTAAACTTCGTATAGCTAAAAAAATATAGAGCGCAACATTTCTTCTTCCTTGTTACTAGGAAATGTTTTTAGGTTTTCAATGTAATATATAGGTAATGGAGAAGAGGGTTGAATTTGGCGCGTTTTAAAAAGTAAAAAATAAAAGAGATTTCTGCTTTTGCAGAAACTAAAGATGAAAAAAAGTATTTATAGCATATTAAAAGGAAGGTTTCTAGTAAGTGATGATGCTTTTAAAAGCTGGAAAATGATTTTTTTTCTTTCTGGTTTGGCTTTGGTAATGATTGCAAGTTCGCATAGTGCAGATAAAAAAGTACATGAAATTGCAAAATTAAATAACCAAGTTAAAGAGCTTCGTTCGGCTATGATAGATGGTAGAGGAAGATTAATGAAGCTGAAAAAAGAGTCTTTTTTAGAAAATAAAATGGCAGAAAAAGGAATCGCTATTTCAGAGGTTCCGCCAAAAAAAATAAAAGTTAAATCACAAAAAGAATAGTTCAACTTTGTCAACAAGCGAAAAGAACATATTAAACCGATTGTATTTTATAGCAGGATGTATGTTCATCTTTGCTCTAGCAGTGGTGTTTAAACTTTTGAGCATTCAATTTGTGCAAGGTGATAAATACAAGAAAATAGCGCATAGCAGAACTATTAAAGAAGTGCCAATTCCTGCCAATAGAGGAAATGTGTATTCTGTTAATGGTAATTTGTTAGCAACCTCTATTCCTAAATATGATATTAGAATTGATGCGGTTACGCCTTCAGCAAAAACCTTCGAAGAAAATTTAAAGCCTTTAAGTGAAGCGCTTTCTAAATACTCAGGAAAACCTGCTTCGTATTACCAAAAAGAATTGCGTAAGGCAAGAGCGAATAGAAATAGATATTATCTGCTGGCTAGAAATATTGGGTATTCAGATTATATTAAGTTTCGCAATTTCCCAATGTTAAAGCTTGGTGCTTTTAAAGGAGGTTTAATTGTAGAGCAAACTACAAAGCGTGAGCATCCAATGGGTGGAATTGCAGAGCGTACTATTGGTTATGAGCGTACAGATGGTCAAGGTAATGTTACAAGACCAGGAATTGATGGTGCTTTTGGTGTTAAGTATTTACGCGGAACAGATGGTTTGCGTTTAAAACAAAAAATAGGAAAAGGCCAATGGAAACCTATTGTAGATTATGATCAAGTAGAAGCTAAAGATGGGTATGATGTATACACAACAATTGATGTAAATATTCAAGATATAGCACACCATGCACTTTTAAAGCAGTTAGAATATTATGAGGCAGAACATGGTTGTGTAGTAGTAATGGAAGTGGAAACTGGTGAAATTAGAGCAATCTCTAATCTTGGTAGAACTAGTAAAGGTGGTTATTACGAAAAGTTAAACTATGCTGTTGGTGAGTCGCATGAACCTGGTTCTACGTTTAAGGTAGTGGCTTTAATGGCTGCTTTAGAAGATAAAGTAATTGATACTTCTACTGTTGTAGATACAGGAAAAGGAAGAAAGCGTTTTTACGGAAGAACAATTAGTGATTCACATCGTGGTGGATTTGGTAAGGTTTCGGCAGCAAGAGCTTTAGAGGTTTCTTCTAATATAGGTTTGGCAACTATAATAGATGATCATTATTCTAAAAAACCAGAAAAATTTCTTAAAACATTAAGAAAATGGAAATTAGATCAACCGTTAGGTGTTTCTATTATAGGTGAAGGTAATCCTGTGATTCCAAAACCTGGTGATAAAATTTGGAGTAGAAATGCATTGCCATCTATGGCGTATGGCTATAATATGCAATTAACACCTTTGCAAACATTAGCGTTTTACAATGCTATAGCTAATAATGGAGAGCTAATTAAGCCAAGATTTTTAAAAGCAGTTAAGGAGTTTGACAGAGAGGTAGAGACGTTTGAAAAAGAAGTGATTGTAGATAAAATTTGTTCTGATGAAACACTTTTTAAAATAAAAGACATTCTTAAAAATATAGTAGTAAGAGGTACAGGTAAAAAGTTGTATTCAAAAACTTTTTCTATGGCAGGAAAAACAGGAACCGCTAGAACAGATTATGCAGATAACGAAGCGTGGAATAAAAACCCAAAATACATTTCGTCTTTTGCAGGATATTTTCCAGCAGAAAAACCTAAATATTCCTGTATTGTAGTAATACATAAGCCAAGTACAAAAGTTGGGTATTATGGTGCAGATGTTACAGGTCCTGTGTTTAAACGTATTGCTCAAAAAATATTTACAGACACGCCAATTGTTGATGAGGTAGAGTCTTTAGAAGTACAAAATGCAGCTGTAGAAAAAGAATTTGAAAACTATTATAATACAGCGCAAACTTATAAAACAATAATGCCAAGTGTAATTGGTTTACCTGCAATGGATGCTATTTCTTTGTTAGAAAATATGGATGTAGATGTGCAGGTGAAAATTTCTGGCTCTGGTACTGTTAAAAAACAATCGGTAGATAAAAACACAAAACTTAAAAATAAACAAACAATAGTTTTAGAAGCATCGTGACAAATTTTAAAGACATATTATATAAGGTAAATATCAATGCTGTTGTTGGTAGCACTAACGTGTATATTCGAAATATTGATTTCGATTCACGTAAAATTGCTATTAATGATGTTTTTGTTGCTATAAAAGGTGCTGTTGTAGATGGTCATGATTATATAAAAAAAGCGATTCAACAAGGAGCAATGGTTGTGGTGTGCGAAAATTTACCACATAATTTAAATCCTAAAGTTACCTATGTAGAAGTAGAAAATGCAACAAAAGCATTGGCTATTATGGCTTCTAATTATTATGGTTCTCCTTCAAAAAATCTAAAACTTGTTGGTGTTACAGGAACTAATGGTAAAACCACTATAGCAAGTCTTTTATATCAGTTATTTAAAAATGCAGGTTATAAAGTAGGTTTGCTTTCTACAGTTAAAATAATGGTAGATGTTAAAGAATATAAGGCTACGCATACTACGCCAGATTCTTTAACCATTAATCGTTATTTAAAAGAAATGAATGAAGAAGGTGTTGAGTTTTGTTTTATGGAAGTAAGCTCGCATGGTATTCATCAAAATAGAACAGAAGCGCTTTATTTTGAAGGCGGAATTTTTACCAACCTATCGCATGATCACTTAGATTATCATAAGTCATTTGCAGAATATCGCGATGTTAAAAAAGCGTTTTTTGATGGTCTTCCAGCTGAAGCTTTTGCGTTAGTTAATGCAGATGATAAAAATGGTATGGTAATGCTTCAAAATACAAAAGCAAGAAAATATACCTATGCCTTAAAAAGCTATGCAGATTACAAAGCTCAGATTTTAGAAAATCAGCTAAGTGGTTTGTTGCTTAAGGTAGAAGATGCAGAAGTTTGGACAAAACTTATCGGAAAATTTAACGCTTATAATGTACTAGCAATTTATGCTACTGCTGAATTGTTAGGTCTTGAAAAAGTAGAAATACTAAGGTTGGTAAGTGAGTTAGAAAGTGTTAGTGGTCGTTTTCAGTATTTAATTTCAGATCAAAAAATTACAGCAATTGTAGATTACGCGCACACACCAGACGCTTTGCAAAATGTATTAGAAACCATAAATAGTATACGTACTAAAAACGAAGAACTAATAACTGTTGTTGGTTGTGGTGGTGATAGAGATAAAACCAAAAGACCAAAAATGGGAAATATAGCTTCAGCTCTAAGTACCAAGGTGATTTTTACTAGTGATAATCCTAGAGGTGAAGTGCCAGAAACAATTATTGAAGAAATTGAAAGTGGAGTAGATCCTTTAAACTATAAAAAAGTGCTTTCTATTGTAGATAGAAAACAAGCTATTAAAACGGCGTGTCAACTGGCAAATGCTAATGATATCATATTAATAGCAGGAAAAGGACACGAAACCTATCAAGAAATTAATGGTAAACGCCATGATTTTGACGATTATAAAACAGTGCAAGAACTTTTAAAGCAATTGCAGAAATAAAAGAAAAAAGAATAAAAAGAAAGAATTTCAAGGTTATAAAACAAGCTAGAAAGGCAACTTTTGAAATTTGAAAATTAAAATATATGCTGTATTACTTATTTGAATATTTAGAAAAACAATACCAATTTCCAGGTGCATCACTCTTTGGGTTTATCACCTTTAGAGCTGCAGTTGCTATTATAATTTCGTTGTTGTTTTCTACAATATTTGGTAAACGTATTATTCGTTTTTTACAAAAACAACAAGTAGGAGAAACCATTAGAGATTTAGGTTTAGAAGGTCAGGCAGAAAAATCTGGTACACCAACAATGGGAGGAATCATTATCATTCTTGCTACCTTAATTCCTGTTTTGTTACTAGCAAAACTTGAAAACACATACATTATTTTGTTAATAGTAACTACTCTATGGATGGGAGCTATTGGTTTTATAGATGATTATATTAAAAAATTTAAAAACGATAAAGAAGGTTTAAAAGGAAGGTTTAAAATATTAGGACAAGTAGGTTTAGGTATTATTGTAGGTGCTACATTATATTTTAATCCTAATGTTACTATCAAAGAAAAGCTTCCAGTAGCACAGCAACAAGAAATCTTAGCCGAAAACCCAAATGCTTTACCTAGTAAGTTTTTTGCAGCAGAAGAGCAGTCAACCAAAACGACTATTCCTTTTGTAAAAGGAAATGAGTTTGACTATGCAGATTTAATTACTTGGATAAATCCTGCTTGGGCAAAATATGCTTGGATCATTTTTATTCTTGCTTCTATATTTATTATTACTGCAGTTTCTAATGGAGCAAATCTTACCGATGGAATTGACGGACTTGCAGCAGGAACTTCGGCCATTATTGTGTTAACGCTAGGTATTTTTGCCTTCGTTTCTGGGCACATTGTGTTTTCAGATTATTTAAACATCATGTACATACCAAGAATAGAAGAAATTACCATTTATATAGCAGCTTTTGTAGGTGCACTTATTGGTTTTTTATGGTACAATACCTATCCAGCTCAAGTTTTTATGGGAGATACAGGAAGTTTAACCATAGGTGGAATTATTGCAGTAATAGCAATAGCAGTGAGAAAAGAATGGTTAATTCCTGTTTTATGCGGAATCTTTTTAGCAGAAAATTTATCTGTAGTAATGCAAGTAAGTTGGTTTAAGTATACCAAGAAAAAATATGGCGAAGGACGACGCATTTTTAAAATGTCTCCTTTGCATCATCACTATCAAAAATCAGGATATCACGAAAGTAAAATTGTAACCAGATTCTGGATTGTAGGAATCTTATTAGCAATACTTTCAATAGTAACCTTGAAAATTAGATAAGTTTTGTCATTCCTGCTTTTGTAGGAATCCACAATAAAAATCAGATTCCTGCTTTTGCAGGAATGACAGAAAAGAAATGAAAAAGAAACGATTAGTCATATTAGGAGGAGGAGAAAGCGGAGTAGGAACTGCGCTTTTAGCAAAGGCAAAAGGATATGAGGTTTTTGTTTCAGATAAAGGAATAATAAAAGAAAAATATAAAAAAGTTCTTATACATAATGAGATTGAATGGGAAGAGCAAAAGCATACAGAATCTAAAATTCTAAATGCTTATGTAGTAATGAAAAGCCCAGGAATTCCAGAAAAAGTGGCTTTAGTACAGAAACTAATTAATAAAGGGATTCCTGTTATTTCAGAAATTGAATTTGCTTCAAAATATACCAAAGCAACCATTGTTGGTATTACAGGAAGTAATGGTAAAACTACCACAGCTACACTAACAGATCATATTTTAAAACAAGAGCTAAACGTTGGTTTGGCAGGTAATATTGGAGACAGTTTTGCAAAACAAGTTTTAGAAGAAGATTATAAAAACTATGTTTTAGAAATAAGTAGTTTTCAGTTAGATGGTATTGTAGATTTTAAACCACAAATAGCTGTAATCACCAACATTACACCAGATCATTTAGATAGATATAATTATCAGTTTGAAAACTATATCGCTTCTAAATTTAGTATTGCTAAAAATCAAACTGCAGAAGATTATTTAATCTATGATGCAGATGATGAAGTAATTACAAATTGGTTAAAAACACATCCAGTACAATCTACATTATTGCCATTTTCACTAGTGAAAGTTATTGAAAATGGTGCGTATTTAAAGCAAGAGAACATTATAATAACAATAGATAACAACCAAATAATTATGCCAACAAACAAACTAGCGTTAGAAGGTAAACACAATTTAAAAAATGCAATGGCAGCATCTACTGTAGCGCATTTATTAAAAATAAGAAAACAAACTATTCGCGAAAGTTTACAAAACTTTCAAGGTGTAGAGCATCGTTTAGAGCACGTATTAAAAATTAACAAAGTGCAATATATCAACGACTCTAAAGCAACTAATGTAAATGCAACTTATTACGCCTTAGAAAGTATGGACGCGCCAACAATTTGGATTGTTGGAGGTGTAGATAAAGGAAATAATTACGAAGAGCTTTTTCCGTTTGTAAACGAAAAAGTAAAAGCAATTATTTGTCTTGGTGTTGATAACGAAAAACTAATGAGCACCTTTGGTGGTATGGTAGATGTTATTGCAGAAACACAATTTATGACCGAAGCTATAAAAATGGCTTATAAAGTTGCAGAAACTGGAGATAACGTGTTGTTGTCACCTGCTTGTGCAAGTTTTGATTTGTTTGAAAATTATGAAGACAGAGGAAGACAGTTTAAAGAAGCTGTAAGAAATCTATAAAAAAAATATAACGAAGAAAACGCGTTAAAAAAAGAGTAATTAATTAAAATGTGATTCCTGATTACGTAGGAGTAAAAAATGCAAGAGTTATTTAAAAACATAAAAGGAGATAGGTTAATTTGGGCATTAGCAGCGCTATTGGCTATTTTTTCATTCTTACCTGTATATAGCGCAGCAAGCAACTTGGCTTATGTTGGTGGTACAGGAAATACCTTTTCGTTTTTTATAAAGCATTTTATGCATTTGTTTTTAGGATTTGTAATCATGTATGGAGTGCATAAAATTCCGTACAGATATTTTAGAGGTTTGTCTATGATTATGATTCCTGTAGTACTGGTTTTATTGGTTGTAACCATGCTACAAGGAACCACTATTGAAGGCGCTAATGCTAGTAGGTGGATTCAAATCCCGATAGTTAATATGTCTTTTCAAACATCTACGCTTGCAGCTGTTGTGCTCATGGTATATGTGGCTAGATATATGTCTAAAATACATGATAAAAAAATTACTTTTGTCGAAACTATTTTGCCGCTTTGGGTACCAGTGTTTTTAGTGTTAATACTTATTCTGCCTGCAAACTTTTCAACAGCAGCCATTATTTTTGTTATGACAATTATATTGGTGTTTTTAGGTGGTTATCCGTTGCGCTATTTGGCTGTTATTATTGGTTCCGGAATTTTTGCTTTAATGCTATTTGTTTTGATAGCAAAAGCATTTCCAGATGCTATGCCAAATAGAATTGATACTTGGATGAGTAGAATAGAAAGTTTCTCTAATGGCGAAGATACTGAGGCAGATTACCAAATTGAAAAAGCTAAAATAGCAATTGCTTCAGGAGGTATTCAAGGAGTAGGTCCAGGAAAAAGTATTCAGAAAAACTTTTTGCCACAATCCTCATCCGATTTTATTTTTGCAATTATTGTAGAAGAATATGGCTTAATGGGAGGTTTGCTACTTATGATATTATATATGTGGCTACTTTTTAGAATTTTAATTGTAGCGCAAAAATCAGATACCGTTTTTGGTAAGCTGTTGGTGCTTGGTGTTGGTTTGCCAATTGTTTTTCAAGCATTAATTAACATGGCTGTAGCTGTAGAGCTGTTTCCTGTAACAGGGCAAACCTTACCTCTTGTTAGTAGTGGAGGAACATCTATCTGGATGACCTGTTTAGCTATTGGTATTGTGTTAAGTGTAAGTGCAAAAAGAGAAGAAGATATAAATAAAAAGACCCAAGAAAGTAAAGAAGATAATCCGTTAGAAATACTTTCGGAAACTATATAAATTAAATGTTACACATCACTTGTTAAAGTGCTGTAGAAAATAAAAGTGAGTACAGAGAAAAAAACATATAAAATTATCCTTTCAGGAGGAGGAACAGGAGGACATATTTATCCTGCAATTGCTATTGCAAATGAATTAAAGTCTCGTTTTTCCGATGCTGAAATTTTGTTTGTTGGTGCAAAAGATAGAATGGAAATGGAAAAAGTGCCTCAAGCAGGTTATGCTATAAAAGGACTTTGGATTTCTGGTATACAGCGTAAGTTAACATTAAAAAACCTAATGTTTCCGTTTAAACTTTTAAGTAGTTTGTATCATGCTAGAAAAATTGTAAAGCAATTTAAGCCAGATGTGGCTATAGGTACAGGAGGTTTTGCAAGCGGACCATTATTGCAAGTAGCAACTTCAAAAGGAGTTCCTGCTTTAATACAAGAGCAAAACTCTTTTCCTGGTATTACCAATAAATTGTTAGCAAAAAAAGTACAGAAAATTTGTGTTGCTTATGATGGTTTAGATCGTTTTTTCCCAAAAGAAAAATTAATTAAAACAGGAAATCCTGTTCGTCAAGATTTACTAGATATAGATTCTAAAGTAGCTGAAGCAAAAAAGCACTTTAATTTAAAAGAAGGCAAAAAAACACTTCTAGTTATTGGAGGTAGTTTAGGTGCAAGACGTATTAATCAGTTAATAAAAGAAGAGCTAGATTATTTTAATACGCTTAACATTCAGGTGATTTGGCAATGCGGAAAATTATACTATAAAACGTATAAAATTGATGGCAATGAAAAACATGTGCAACTTCATGAGTTTATAAATAACATGGATTTAGCGTATGCAGCAGCAGATATCATTATTTCACGTGCAGGAGCAAGTTCTGTAAGTGAGCTTTGTATTGTTGGTAAGCCTGTTATTTTTATTCCGTCACCAAATGTAGCAGAAGACCATCAAACAAAAAATGCTATGGCTATTGTTAATGAAAATGCTGCTATGTTAATTAAGGAAAGTGATCTGGTTGTAGATTTTGAAAATAAGTTTACCCAGCTAATGGCTTCTCCAGAAAAACAACAAGAATTAGGAGACAATATTAAGAAACTAGCATTGGTGCATGCCACAAAAGAAATAGTAAACGAAGTGGAAAAACTATTAAAAAACTAATAATTAAAATATATAATTAAACATAGATTCCTACTTGTAAAGGAGTAATAAAAATGAATTTAAACAACATACATAACATCTATTTTATTGGCATTGGAGGCATTGGCATGAGTGCGCTTGCGCGTTACTTTAAAGCTAGTAATAAAAATGTGGCTGGTTATGATAAGACCCAAACTGCGGTTACAGATAGTTTGGTAGATTTAGGTATTAAAATACATTTTGAAGACTCTATTGCGCAAGTAGATGAAGCTTTCTTAAATTATGATACCACTTTGGTGGTGTATACTCCAGCGGTTCCTAAAAACCATAAAGAGCTTACGTATTTTAAAAACAATAAAAACTTTACTGTTTTAAAACGATCAGAAATTTTAGGATTAATTACCCAAAACACCTTTTGTTTAGCAGTTGCAGGTACGCATGGTAAAACAACCACAACAAGTATTTTAGGGCATTTAATGTATCAATGTAATGTGGAGTTGACTGCTTTTTTAGGAGGAATAAGTGAAAACTATAATTCTAATTTAATACTAAACGGAAATAAAGTTTCTGTAGTAGAAGCCGATGAGTTTGATAGATCATTCTTAACGTTATCACCAGATTTAGCATGTATAACTTCTATGGATGCTGATCACTTAGATATTTATGGTGATGCTTCCGAATTGATTAAATCCTTCCAAGATTTTTCAGAAAAAATAAAACCTAACGGAAAACTGTTTGTTAAAAATGGTTTGCCTTTACAAGGAATTACCTACGGAATTGAAGATGATGCTGACTATTCTGTACAAAATATAAAAATACAAAATGGTGTTTATGTGTTTGATGTAAAAATGCCAAATGCAACACTAAAAGATGTTCAATTTAACCTACCAGGTAGACACAATTTGTCGAATGCATTAATAGCCTTGGCGATGGCTGCAGAATATGGTTGCCCTCACCAGCAGCTCGCCAAAGCATTAGCATCTTACAAAGGCGTAAGACGTAGGTTTACTTATCAAATTAAAACCGAAGAATTGGTTTATATAGATGATTATGCACATCATCCAGAAGAAATAAATGCAGTGCATCAAGCTGTTCGTGAAATGTATCCAAACAAAAAAGTGTTGGCTGTATTTCAACCGCATTTGTTTTCTAGAACAAAAGACTTTGTAGATGAATTTGCTACAAGCTTATCGCAGTTTGATGAAGTGATGTTGCTAGATATTTATCCAGCAAGAGAATTACCAATTGAAGGTGTTACTTCTAGCTGGTTACTGCAAAAAATACAAAATAAAAATAAGCAGCTTGTAGTTAAAAATGAGTTGGTTACAAAAATAAAGGAAAGTAAAGCACAAGTAATTTTAACTATAGGTGCAGGAGATATAGGAGCAGAAGTAGAACAAATAAAAAAAGGATTAAGCGTTGCGAGTTAATTGGAACTACATAAAAATGGGTGTACTACTAGTATTAGTAGGGTTTCTGTATGCTTTTTCTACAACAAAAAATAAGGTAAGAAAAGTATCGCAACCTCAAGTGCAATTTTTAGGCGATAATAACCTGTTTATAACACAGGCTAATGTTAGTAAGTTGTTAATACAAAATCAAGTAGCAGTTTCAAATGCGTCTAAAGAAATTTTAGATTTGAACAAGTTAGAGGCAGCCCTAAACTCTAATCCAATGATAAAGTCTGCACAAGTGTATCTTTCTGTAAGTGGTGAGCTTAAAGCTGAAGTGACGCAGAAAACACCTATAGCAAGAGTAAGTGCTAATTCATCCTATTATATAGATGATCAAGGCAAATATATGCCATTGTCTAAAAATCATGCAGCAAGAGTACCATTGGTAACCGGTTTTGTAAAAAAAGAATCGCTAGAAAATGTGTTTAAAATTGCTGAAAAAATAAATGAAGACCCTTTTTTAAATAAATATGTGATAGAAATTCATCAAAATCGCGATAATAGTATCTATTTAAAGTTAAGACAGTCTACCTTTGTGGTTCATTTAGGAAAATTAAATCAATTAGATAAAAAGATAAATAACCTAAAGGCATTTTATCAAAAGGCATTAAAAGAAAAAACACTTAATAATTACAGTAAAGTTAATTTACAGTTTGATAACCAAGTAGTGTGCACCAAAACGTAAACTATGGAAAATAATATAGCAGTAGGACTTGACATTGGAACCACAAAAATTGTGGCTATGATTGGTCGTAAAAACGAATATGGAAAGGTAGAAATTTTAGGTATAGGTAAATCTAAAAGCCTTGGTGTACATCGTGGTGTAGTAAATAATATTACGCAAACTATTCAGTCTATTCAGTTGGCAGTACAAGAAGCAGAAACTGCTGCAGCTGCAAAAATAGAAGGTGTAACCGTTGGTATTGCAGGACAACATATAAGAAGCTTACAACATAGTGATTATATAACAAGAGCAAACTCAGACCAGGTTATAGATGAAGAAGATATAGATAGACTAATTAACCAAGTGCATAAGTTAGTAATGCTTCCTGGTGAAGAAATTATACATGTACTACCGCAAGAATATAAAGTAGATGGTCAAGCCGAAATTAAAGAACCTGTAGGTATGTATGGCGGAAGATTAGAAGCTAATTTTCATGTTGTAGTTGGTCAAGTATCTTCTATTAGAAATGTAGGTAGATGTATACAAAGTGCAGGACTACAATTAGAGGGTGTTACTCTAGAGCCTTTAGCATCTTCTAACGCTGTATTAAGTCAAGAAGAAAAAGAAGCAGGAGTAGCGCTTATAGATATAGGAGGTGGTACAACAGATTTAGCCATTTTTAGAGATGGTATTATTCGTCATACTGCTGTAATTCCTTTTGGAGGTAATGTAATTACAGAAGACATAAAAGAAGGTTGCTCTATTATAGAAAAGCAAGCAGAACTTTTAAAAATAAAATTTGGGTCTGCATGGCCAGGAGAAAATAAAGACAATGAAATTGTTTCTATTCCAGGTTTAAGAGGTAGAGAACCCAAAGAGATTACCTTAAAAAATCTCTCTAAAATAATACATGCTAGAGTGGTAGAAATCATTGAGCAGGTATATGTAGAGATTAAAAATTATGGTCACGAAGAACAAAAAAAGAAACTTATTGCAGGAATTGTTTTAACAGGTGGTGGCGCACAATTAAAACATTTAAAGCAATTGGTAGAGTTTATAACAGGAATGGATACCAGAATAGGATATCCTAATGAGCACCTTGCAGGTAATAGTGATGATGAGATTACAAGTCCGTTATTTGCTACAGCTGTAGGATTGGTTATGGATGGATTAAAAAGAAATGAAAGAAAAAAAGCAGAAACTATTGCAGAAGAAATTGAAACTATAGATGAAGAAAATGAAAATACAGAAGAAGAAACAGAAGCTATAGAGCAACCACAACCAGTAAAAGAAAGACGTTCCTTTTTAGATAAATTAAGTGAACGCTTAAAAGATTTTTTAGATAACGCAGAGTAAAGTAATAAGTAAGAAAATAAAACCGAAATTCATGAGCAGCAACAAAGAATTCGAAACCAACATATCATTTGATTTACCAAAAAATCAATCAAATGTAATTAAAGTTATTGGAGTAGGTGGTGGAGGTAGCAACGCTATCAACCACATGTTTCAACAAGGCATTAAAGGAGTAGACTTCGTAATCTGTAATACAGATGCGCAAGCACTTCAAAACAGCGGTGTACCCAACAAAATTCAACTAGGCCTTAACCTTACAGAAGGGTTAGGTGCAGGAGCAAATCCAGATGTAGGAGAGCAATCTGCTATTGAGAGTTTTGAAGATCTACAACGTATGTTAGATACCAATACCAAAATGATTTTCATTACAGCAGGAATGGGAGGAGGAACTGGTACTGGAGCAGCACCTATTATTGCTAAAATGGCTAAAGATTTAGACATTTTAACAGTAGGTATTGTTACTATGCCTTTTCAGTTTGAAGGAAAAATGCGTAATGAGCAAGCACAAGAAGGTATTGAAAAATTAAGAAACGTAGTAGATTCCTTAATTGTAATAAACAATAATAAACTTCGTGATGTATATGGTAATCTAGGGTTTAAAGCAGGATTCTCTAAAGCAGACGAAGTGCTATCTACTGCTGCTCGCGGTATAGCAGAAGTTATTACACACCACTATACACAAAATATTGATTTACGTGATGCTAAAACCGTTTTAAGTAATAGCGGAACAGCTATTATGGGTTCTGCTAGTTCTTCTGGTCAAAATCGTGCTCATGAAGCAATACGTAAAGCATTAGATTCGCCTTTACTAAATGATAATAAAATTATTGGAGCTAAAAACGTATTGTTGCTAATCGTTTCTGGAGCTCAAGAAATTACTATTGATGAAATAGGTGAAATTAATGATCATATTCAAAACGAAGCTGGTCATGGTGCAAATATTATTATGGGTGTTGGTGAAGATGAGTCTCTAGATGAGTCTATTGCTGTAACCATTATAGCTACAGGTTTTGATATTGAACAACAAGATGAAATTTCGAATACCGAAACTAAAAAAGTAATTCATACACTAGAAGAAGAAAAAAACTTAGATACAGACACCTCTAAAAAAGGAAACAATCCTGCAATACTAAAACCTAATATTGAGTTAGAGAAAAAGGTAGAACCAGTAGTTGTAAAACACACTTTAGATTTAAATGAATTAGAAGATGCTTTTGAAACTCCTAAAAAGGAAGTATCAAAACCAGTAGATTTAGTACCTACTACAGATACTATTAAAAATATGCATGTAGTATATGACGAAGTTGTTGCACCTAAAACTACAGAAGATACTACTATTACAGAAAACCCTTTAAAAGAAGTAACTTTTGAAGATACCTTACAAGAAGATGATTTTGTAATAACAAATGCAACACCAGAAGCTGAACCTATTTCAGATTTTGAAGAAGAGAAACAAATAACGCTAACTTTTGATATGCCTTTAAGCGAGCCTGTAAAGCCTGCTGTGCCAGAAGTTGAAGATACTAAAGAAGAAGTAATCGAGGAAGAGAAAAAAGTGGTTCATACTTTAGATGCCCAAGAAATTAAAGAAATTCCTGTTAATGATTATGTAGAGCTTGTATCTGTTACAGAAACAAATAAAGATGGCGAAATACGTTACGCTTTAGATGATTATTTAGATTTTGAATCTACTGATGAGCCTAAGCAAAAAGAGCCAAAAATAGAGGTAGTAGATAAAGAACTAGACCAAGAAGTTGTTTTTGAAAAGAAAGAAGTAGCAAAGGTTGAAGTTAAAGAAGAAGTAGAAGAAATTGACCCAATGAATAGTCCAATTTCAGACCTACTAAAAGATAGAGCAGAAGAACGTAGACGTAAAATGAAGGATTTTAACTATAAATTCAATAATGCTAAAATTGATGATATAGAAAAAGTACCAGCATATAAACGTCAAGGTGTAGATCTGCAAGATGTACAGCATTCATCACAAAAAACAAGTATGTCTAAAACTAGTTTAAGTATTGATGATAATGATGATATGTTATTCCGTAGTAACAATTCATTCTTACATGATAATGTAGATTAAGTAATTTGATTAATAGCAACTAACCCGAAAAATACTTCAAAATATTTTTCGGGTTTTTTAGTTTAATACTGTAGCTTCCTACTTGCAAATGCTCACTTTTTTATACCTTTGTACTTCAAAATTTAAAATAGGTTATGAGCTTACAAAAAGATATAATGACAGCTATGAAAGCTGCAATGAAATCTAAAGACCAAACAGCATTATCTGCATTAAGAGCAGTAAAATCTGAAATACTTTTAGCACAAACACAAACAGGTTCTAAAGAGGAAATAACAGAAGAGCAAGAAATAAAAATCTTATCTAAATTAGTAAAGCAACGTAAGGATAGTGCAGCTATTTTTACCGAACAAAATAGAACTGATTTAGCAGAGCCAGAATTAGCACAAGCAGAAGTTATTAGCCAATTTTTACCAGCACAATTAAGCGAGGCAGAAATTGAAAAAGTAGTTGTAGAAACTATTGCTGCTGTTGGTGCAGAAGGTATGAAAGATATGGGTAAAGTAATGGGAATGGTAAATCAAAAACTTGCAGGACAAGCAGATGGTAAAACAATCTCTACCATTGTAAAAGCTAAATTGGCTTAATACTTTATACAAAATAAGCATAAAAGTTTTTTAGTGAAATCAACCGGTTTGATTTTGTTAAAAAACTTTTTTGTTTTTACTGCCTTTGCAGACTTAATTCCTCTTTTTTCTTTTCCATGATACATTTTCCTTGTAAGATAAAAGCAATACATGTAAATTGGCAATAATAATTTTATACAAATTATTTAGCCTACTATTTACAAATGATAAACCTACTTTTTCTATTTCAATCTGCTTCAAAAAATAATGAATCTTCAAGTGTTTTTTTTGTTGTTTTAATTGTTATAGGCTTTTTAATAATAGCAGGAATCGGCCTTTTTAAATTTGTTGAAGGCTTTTATGTAGATTTTATAGCTAAAAAACCATTGTTTAGGCATTTGTATTTGTTTCCTAAAGAGCTGAATGCAAATCAAAAAAGAATTTTAGAAAACGATTTTAGTTTTTATAAACGTCTAGATGTTAAACAGCAAAAGTATTTTAGGCATCGTGTATATACATTTATTTCTCATGTAGATTTTGTAGGAAAAGAAAATATTAAAATAGATGATGAAAAGAAAACCTTAGTAGCAGCAACAGCAATCATGCTTACTTTTGGGTATCGTGATTATGCTATTAACTTGGTAGATAAAATATTAATATATCCTACTGTGTTTTATTCTAAGCTAGATAAAAACTACCATAAAGGGCATTTTAATCCAGGATATAGAGCAATAATATTGTCTTGGGAAGATTTTGTACATGGACATAAAATTCAAGACGACAACTTAAATCTTGGTATTCATGAATTTGTACATGCATTACATTTAAGCTACTTACATTCTAAGCGTAATAATGATATTAGCGCTCATATATTTACTAGTAGCTTAGATGCATTACATGCTTATATACAGTCTAAAGCAAACCTTAAATTACAGATGGAAAACTCAACTTATTTTAGAAGCTATGCTTTTAAAAACGATTTTGAATTTACGGCAGTAATCATCGAGAATTTTATTGAAACTCCTAACGAGTTTAAAATTCACTTTCCTAATGTATATAAACATGTAAAGCAAATGCTTAACTTTAATTTTATAGGCTATTAAGAATTAGAAAGTTTCTTTAAATTAGCAATAGTAGCAGTTGGGTTTTCACTCTTAAAAACGTGACTTCCAGCAACAAAAACATCAGCACCAGCTTCTACTAGTTTTTCTATGTTTTTATCGGTTACACCACCATCAATTTCAATTCTAGTATCTAAACCTTGCTCGTCAATCATTTTTCTAAGTTTCTTAACTCTAGCGTAGGTCATTTCTTCAAATTTCTGACCACCAAAACCAGGATTAATAGACATTAATAAAACCATATAACATTTTGGTAAAATATCTTCTAGAACAGAAACAGGAGTTGTTAAGTTTAAAACCACACCAGCTTTACAGCCAGCATCTTCAATTTGTGTAAGCGTTCTGTGTAAATGTACTGTAGATTCATGGTGTACAGTAATAATATCTGCGCCAACTTTTGCAAATTCTTCAATATAACGCTCAGGCTTTTCAATCATTAAATGTACATCTAATGGTTTGGTTGCGTGTTTTTTAATAGCAGCAATTACTGGCATTCCGTAAGAAATATTTGGTACAAAATGACCATCCATTACGTCAATATGAAACCAATCCGCATCACTATTATTAACCATTTCTGTATCACGTTGTAAGTTGCCAAAGTCTGCGGCAAGCATTGAAGGAGCAATTAATTTTGTAGTCATTTTTTAGTTTGTGTTGTGTTTGCGCAAATATAGAAAAGTCTTTTTTAAGTGTATACCTTTTTGGTACAAGAAAAGCCGCTTTTGTAAGCAAAATAATTTAAGAAATGGCTAAAAATGAATGAACCCAGAGTAATCAGCTCTGGGTTCTTTCATCAATCAAAAAACGAACAGTTATGAAATACTCAATCTCTTAAGTATAAACTGTTTGTTACTGTAATTTAGGTGTAATTAGTAAAAACTACTATCCTAAATACGTTTTTAATATTTTACTTCTAGACGTATGTTTTAATCTACGTATAGCTTTTTCTTTAATTTGTCTTACACGCTCACGAGTTAAATCAAACGTTTCACCAATTTCTTCTAAGGTCATTGGGTGTTGGTTACCTAAACCAAAGTATAATCTAATAACGTCAGCTTCACGAGGAGTTAATGTTTCAAGAGCACGTTCAATCTCTGTACGTAAAGACTCATGTAATAAATCTTTATCAGGATTTGGTGACTCACCAGAGTTTAATACATCATATAAGTTAGAATCTTCACCTTCTACTAAAGGAGCATCCATACTTACGTGACGACCAGAATTTTTCATAGACTCCTTAACATCGTTAATAGTCATGTCTAATTCTTTTGCAATTTCTTCTGCACTTGGTGGTCTTTCATGTGCTTGTTCTAAAAAGGCAAACGTTTTATTAATTTTATTAATAGAACCAATTTTATTTAAAGGTAAACGTACAATTCTAGATTGTTCTGCTAATGCTTGTAAAATAGATTGTCTAATCCACCAAACAGCATAAGATATAAATTTAAAACCACGAGTTTCATCAAAACGTTGCGCTGCTTTAATAAGCCCTAAATTTCCTTCATTAATTAAATCTGGTAGTGTTAAACCTTGGTTTTGGTATTGCTTAGCTACAGATACAACGAAACGTAAATTAGCCTTTGTCAACTTCTCTAAAGCAACCTGATCACCTGCTTTAATACGTTGTGCTAATTCTACTTCCTCGTCTGCTGTAATTAAGTCAACTTTACCAATTTCTTGTAAATATTTGTCTAATGAAGCGGTTTCTCTATTGGTAACCTGCTTGGTAATTTTAAGTTGTCTCATCTAATGTTCTCGTGTAAAATTTGTGTGAATAAAACGTTCTATTTAGTTATACGCAGAAAGAGAAGAAAATGTTACAAAAAACTTTACTTTATTTTTTTGGGCGTTACTTTTTGCGCCTATTTACTAAGGTGAAATCTAAAATAAAGTTGTTTGTAAGTATTTAAAGTTAGCAAAAAGTCAGGCTGTCACTACTCGCTCTCTTTGAGGAGCTCAAACATGCCGTTCCATCCTTAACGCGCTTACTTAGTTGGCAATTCGTTGTTTTTTCAGTAGGTTTAAATACAGTTGTAAATTCTTTTTGTTTTCAGAATTCGAGTAAACTCAGTTAGCGTTTTATCCTTTAAACCTTTTGATTTTGATGAAGTGAGTAATTCTGTAATTTTTTCAAATTCTGAATTTGAGCAACTATATTCTGAATTTAATTAGGATGTTGTTTTACTTTTCCATTTTTTAAGTGAAAGTCCAACTCCACAACCAATTAATAGCCCAGAGATTAAATCATATTCGCTTTTTAAAGTATATTGAATAATAATTCCAATTATGACTAAGCCTAAAGCAATTATTTTTGTTTTATCCATATTTTTTTATTCGTTTTGAGTGCGTTTCGCCAATGAATAGCGACTATAGAGCAACTAATAATATGTTTTCTGTATTATATATTGGTTCTAATATGTCCATCACCAAATATATAATATTTATTAGTAACCAATTGTTTTAAACCAAGTGGTCCACGATGGTGTAATTTATCTGTACTAATAGCTAATTCTGCACCAACACCCATTTGTCCTCCATCTGTAAATCTAGTAGAAGCATTGTGGTATACTGCAGCACTATCTACTTGTTGCATAAATTTTTCGGCTTGCTTAGTATCTTCGGTTAATATAGCTGCCGAATGCCCTCCAGAATACTTGTTAATCATATCAATGGCAATATCTTCATTGGCAACTTCAGCAATTAAAAGTTTCATGGCTAAAAATTCTTCATACCAAATATCTTGAGTGTCTATTTTATTTTCATCAGGAAGAATGTTGCTTATTTTTTCGTCTACAACTAAATCTACTTGTAACTTTTTTAAAATGGTTTGCAGTTCTTTAACCTTCTTTTCGTAATCAGGAATAGCCCTATCTATTAATACTTTATCTAAGGCGTTACAACCAGAAATTTTATCGGTTTTAGCATTAATAATTACTTTTACTGTTTTTAACCAATCGGCAGTTTTAGCAACATATAAAAAGTTATTACCTCTTCCGCTAATAAGTACAGCACAAGAAGAATGGTCTTTAACAAACTTAATTAAGCGCTCACCACCTCTAGGTACTATTAAATCTATTTTTTCTGGTGGGTTTTTTAAAAACTCTTGCGTTTCTTCACGTTGTAAATGCAATAGTTTAATCCACTCTTTAGATAGGTTGTTTTCTGTTAATGCTTCGTGCCAACATTTTTCAAGAATAAGATTACTGTTTATTGCTTCTTTACCACCTTTTAATAAAATTTTATTGTTGGCTTTAAAAGCTAATACAGCAGCTTCAATAGTTACATCTGGTCTAGATTCATAAATAATCATAATGGTACCAAATGGAGCGCTTTTGTTTTCAATTTTTAAACCACTATCTAGTGTGGTGCTTGAAATAATTTGTGCTACAGGATCTTCTTGGTTTTTAACTTCTTCAATGGCGTTTATCATGCCATTAATTTTAGCTTCGTCTACTATAAGTCTATCATATAAAGCCTGGTCGTTTTTACTAAAAGCATCAAGGTCTTTTTTATTAGCTGCTATTATATTATCTCGTTCTCTATTAATGATTTTCATCATAGATAGAAGTACGTTGTTTTTTGTTTTTGTATTTAATAATTTCATCATAATTTTTTAGTGAATAAATTTTGTTCCAACTTCTTTATTGTCAATAATATCAACAATAACATTTCTACGTTTACCATTGGCAATGTATGTTGGAATATCTCTTTTTGCTGCGCCTTTGGCAATTTTTAGCTTAGATGCCATACCTCCACGACCTTCGCCTTCTTTTTTGTTAGAAGCCTGTACGTATTGCTCTACGTTTTGGTCTACGGTTACCTCTTTAAGCTTTTTAGAATTTTCGTCGTCTGGGTGACCAGTATATAAACCATCTGTATCAGATAGTATTATTAATCGGTCAGCATCTAATAATTTAGCAACCAAACTGGCCAACTCATCATTATCAGAAAACATAGACATGGTAAGAGACACAGCATCATCTTCATTAGCAATAGGTACTACGCCTTCAGAGAGTAAACCTTCATAACAATTAATCATATTTTCCCGATGTTTCCCTTCGTCAAAATCTCTTTTTGTTGCTAGCACTTGACCGCAACGCATTCCGTAATCATAAAATATACTATAATAATGACGCATCATTCGTGGTTGTCCTACAGAGGAATAAACCTGTCTTCTTATAGCCATGTCTTTAATGTCTGTTTCGCCAAGCACCTCTTTTCCTGCAATAGCAGCACCAGAAGAGACTAAAACAACCTGTATATCACGTTCATATAATTCTGCTATTTGTCTAACCAATTCACGTAAAACTGGTCCTAAAATTCTGTTATCTTTATTGGTAAGTACATTAGTACCAACTTTTACTACAATTCGTTTAATATCGTTCTCCATAAATTATTTTTCTTCTCCTAATTCTACAGCTCTATCAAATGCAGCATAAGCAGCATCTTGAATAAGTTGTTTTACATTATTATCATCCATAGAATCTATAGCAGCTTGTGTTGTTCCTCCTTTAGATGCTACTTTGTCAATCCATGATTTTGGTGAAATGTTATTTTGATTAAAAAGTTCTATTGCTCCTTCAAAAGTGCTACTTACTAGTGTTTTAGAATCGTAATCTGAAAAGCCCATTTTTAAAGCAGCATCCATCATAGATTGCATAAAGTAAAATACGTATGCTGGTCCGCTTCCAGAAATACCAGTAGAGGCATCAATAAATTTTTCGGTTTTTACATATATAGAGGTTCCTGTGGTGCTTAATAGGTTTCTAACCATAATAAGTTCTACATTAGAAACATCTGAAGATTCTGTGTAAGAGGTAACTCCTTTACCAACCTTAGCAGGTAAATTAGGCATGGCTCTTACTATTTTTTTTGCTCCAAGCTGTTCTGCTATAGTTTGAATAGTAACACCAGCCATTAACGATACAAATAATTGTTGCTCGTTAATAAGAGATCTCATGTTTTTAAATAGTTCTTCGCTGTGGTATGGTTTTACAGCTATAAAAATAATGTCTGCCTTTGGTAAACAGTTTTCTAAGTTATCAAAAACAGTAAATTGTGGTTGTTTGCTTAATGTTGTAATTTTTTCAGGATCTGTGTCAAATATCATAAGGTTTTGGTTTCCTAATAATGACGATTTTGCCATTCCTTCAGAATATGTTAAACCCATGTTTCCAGCTCCAATTACTAATACTTTCATGTTTTATATATATTGTTTGGTCTTAATTACCACAAGGACTATACATAAGTGCCAAAAGGAACTACGGATTTAAAGAATTATGAAATCCTAAAAATATTTAGATAAAATATTTAGATGTCATATGTAAAGTATTTATTATATGAGAAAATGAAAATCTGAAAAAATAGCGAAATTAGCAAACTGACATCGTGTCGGTGACAATTTGGAATGTTTTCATAAAAAAAGACCTCAAATTTTAAATACTACACACAATGGTAGTACTTAAAATTTGAGGTCTGAATTTTTAAAAAGTAGTATGTTTTTATTTTTTTTCTGGCAAACCACGAGTTAACCAACCACTTCTGCTAGCTGTTGCAATTGCGTAAGGTGTAATCCAGAATAAACCAAAAGTGTATAAAATACTATAAGGATATGCCCAGAAACCTTGTGATGATTTATGACGATTTGCAAAAAATATTAATGAAAAAGTAGAAAGTATTAATATACTAACTAATGTAGAACCCAAGAAAAGTAAAGGATGCGTTAAAACAAAGAATAGCATAAAAATTAATAAAGGATAGCTCATGATTAATCGAGCAGAATGGCTAATAAATAATAAGCGAGTACCTGTTTTTTTACCTGTTCTAAAGTTAGTAAAAACATATTTTGCCATTTCTAGATTTTCACGCACATTACTGCGTCCCCAACGTATAAACATTTTGTATAAACCTAAATACTCTTCTGGTACATTGGTATAGGCAACCGCATTTTTTTGAAAGAGAACGTGTTCTCCTTGTTTTAAAATCATGTTGGTCATTGCGCGATCTTCACCAATATCTGATGGTGAACCCATAAACGTTTGGTTTATCCATTCTGGTAAACATTTAGCAACAGCTGTACTTCTGTAGGCTGCTAATGCACCTGGAGTACAAAGAACAGAGTTTAAATTGCTTTCTGCCGAACGAACAAACTCAAAGCTCATTACAAAACTTACATCTAACATTTTAGGAAGCATTTCCTTTTTGTTATTTAAAACTCTAATGTTTCCTGCAACAGCACCACATTGTGGATTGTTTACAAATGGACTAACTAGGTTTCTAAGTGTGTCTTCTGTTACTATAGAATCGCTGTCTACTGTAATAAATATCTCGCCAGTACCAATATTAAAACCTCTGTATAAAGCATGACGCTTCCCTTTGTTTTCTGGTTGTTTAAGTATTTCTAATTTATTACCAAGTTGTTCTTTAGCATCTAGCATCCATTTCCAAGTGTCATCTAAACTACCATCATCTATGGCTAAAAGTTGTAATTTATGTTCTGGATAATTACTCTTTGCTAAGCTCATTAAGGTATGCCATACTTGTTTTCCTTCGTTATAAGCAGGAACAATTACAGTACATGTTGGCAATTCATTATCTGTTACAGAGGCAACAGGTTTGTATTTGATATAGTTGTAGGCTGTGTAGATAAAAAATAAAACTTTGTAAACAAATAGAGTAGTAGCAATAGCTATAAAAGTGAAGCCTAATGTAGATTCTAGTAAAAATGTATTAAATTTTTCGAAGTCATTGTGAAAAACAGAAAAAAAATAAACACCCATTAAAATGAATAAGAAGGTGCTTAATAGTACAATTCTGTTTTGAGGGTTTTGTGTTTTTCCGTTCGTGTGAAGTATGGAACTGAAAAACGAGTTGAAATTTTTAGTTTTAGAATTTAATTTAGTGGCTTCGTGTACTTTTGTTTGCATAAATCTTGCTGTTAAGTTTTTACTTACAATAGGATTTACGTGTTAATTGTTTGTTTAGATGTTTGTGTTTTATCTTTTAAGAAAATATTATGTTTTAAAAAGATTAACTGGTTGAAAATATAGGATTTATAGTTTTGTTTTTTTTAGAAAAAAATAAGTTATAGAAAATAACAAACCCAAGTAGAAATACATCTACTTGGGTTTGTTTTTATAATTAAAGAAAAATAATTTTCTTATTTATCTCCTCTAGGTTTTCTATCGTCACGTTTTTTGTCACGTCCACGATTATCTTTACCTCTGTTATCACGTCCACCACGATCGTTATTTTCTCTAGGTGGTCTTGCAACATAACCTTCTGGTTTTGGTAAGATTGCTTTTCTAGAAACTTTTTCTTTTCTAGTTCTAGGATCTACACCAAAATATTTTACGTCAAAAACGTCACCCATGTTTACCACATCAGATACATTTTCTGTACGTTCCCAAGCTAGTTCAGATACGTGTAATAATACTTCGTTTCCTGGAGCTTCTGTATATTCAACAACAGCACCAAAGTCAAGCATTTTAATTACTTTCACTTCATAAATGCTACCAACTTGAGGCTTAAATAATAAAGAATCGATTTTTGCCATTACAGCATCAATACCTTTTTTACCAACACCTAAGATCTCTACAATACCTTCTTCGGTTACTGGATCTTCGTTAATAACAATAGTAGTTTCTGTTTCTTTTTGCATTTCCTGAATTACTTTTCCACCAGGACCAATTAAGGCTCCGATAAATTCATTAGGAATACGTCTTGAAACCATAGTTGGAGCATGCTCTTTAACATCTTCATTAGGTGTATCAATAGTATCAGTGATTTTACCTAAGATATGTAAACGACCATCACGAGCTTGTTTTAAAGCATTAACAAGAATTTCGTAAGATAATCCTTTTACTTTAATATCCATTTGGCAAGCTGTAATACCATCTGCAGTACCAGTTACTTTAAAATCCATATCTCCTAAGTGATCTTCATCACCTAAAATATCAGATAATACGGCGTATTTTCCAGAATCTGCATCAGAAATTAATCCCATTGCAATACCAGAAACTGGTTTCTTTAATTGTACACCAGCATCCATCATTGCCATAGTACCAGCACATACTGTAGCCATAGAAGAAGAACCGTTAGATTCTAAAATTTCTGAAACCACACGTACAGTGTAAGGACAATCATCAGGAACCATACCTTTTAAAGCACGTTGTGCTAAGTTACCATGTCCTACCTCACGACGAGATGTTCCACGAATAGGTCTAGCTTCTCCAGTTGAAAAAGGAGGGAAGTTATAGTGTAAATAGAAACGTTCTTCACCTTCAAAAGATGGCATATCTATTTGGTTAGCTTCTCTACTTGTACCTAAAGTAACTGTAGCTAAAGCTTGCGTTTCTCCACGAGTAAAAATAGAAGAACCATGTGTAGATGGTAAATAATCTACTTCACACCAGATTGGTCTAATCTCTGTAGTTTTACGTCCATCTAAACGTAAACCTTCATTTAAAGTTAAATCTCTAACTGCAGCTTTTTCTGCTTTAGAGTAATATTTTGAAATTAAGCCACCAAAATCTTCTTGTTCTTCTTCAGAAAAAGAAGCTTTAATTTCTTCTTTAATTTCAGCAAACGCAGCACTTCTTTCATGTTTAGAAGAACCTGCTTTAGCAACAGCATACACTTTATCGTATGCCATATCGTGAATTTTCTTCGCTAAGCCTTCGTCTGTTCTTTCTGGTTCGTATTCACGAACGTCTTTTTTACCAAAAGCTTCGGCTAATTTTACTTGAGCAGCACATTGTACTTTAATAGCTTCATGTGCAAACTTAATAGCTTCAGTCATTTCTTCTTCAGAAATCTCATCCATTTCACCTTCTACCATCATTACAGAATCTGCAGAAGCACCAATCATCATATCGATATCAGATTCTGCTAATTGCGCTCTTGTTGGGTTGATGATAAATTCACCGTTTACACGACCAACTCTAGCTTCAGAGATTGGGCATTCAAAAGGAAAATCTGATAATTGAATAGCAGCAGAAGCAGCTAATCCTGCCATAGCATCTGGCATTACATCTTCATCATGAGACATTAATTGAATCATCACTTGCGTTTCTGAGTGATAATCTTTTGGGAATAATGGACGTAAAACACGGTCTACTAAACGCATTGTTAATACTTCACCATCACTAGGTCTTGCTTCTCTTTTAAAGAAACCTCCAGGATAACGACCTGCAGCAGCAAACTTTTCTCTGTAATCTACCGTTAATGGTAAGAAATCTACATCAGCTTGCTTGTAGTTGGAAACAACTGTACATAATAACATACATTTTCCAGATTGCACAACAACGCTACCATGCGCTTGTTTTGCTAATTTTCCGGTTTCGATAGAGATTTCTCTACCATCCCCTAGGTCTATGACCTCTTTAAAAACTTTTGGAATCATAAATTTTTTAATTCTAATTAAACATTGGTAGTTGTGTTGTGTAGTTGTTGTGTGTTACCAATGAAAAACTGTAATTAGCTTCTTCAATTTTTTGAAATTTATACTCGTTCAAATCGAGTTAATTTATAACAAAAAACCACGCTGAAAAGCGTGGTCTTTTTATTGAGATTATTTTCTTAATCCTAATTCTTTAATAATTGCACGATATCTTAAGACATCTTTCTTTGTTAAGTAGTCAAGTAAGGCACGACGCTTACCTACTAACTTTACTAATGAACGCTCTGTATTATAATCTTTACGATTTTGTTTTAAGTGCTCTGTTAAGTGATTAATTCTTGCAGTGAATAATGCAATTTGTCCTTCAGCTGTACCAGTATCGTTTTTTCCTTTACCGTGTTTTGCGAAGATTTCTTCTTTTGCTTCTTTAGTTAAATACATTCTAATATTATTGTAAATGATTTTTATGTACACGAAAGCTTTTCTTTCGAGCGGCAAATATAAGTATTTTTATTTACATAAATATATAAAAACAAAAAAAGACCTTTTCTATTTAAGAAGAAAAGGTCTTTTTGTCTATTGTATTGCTTTTTAGGCTCTTAAAGGTTGGTTAAGTACCAAGTCTATATATTGGTTTACTTTGTTTTTTAATTGATTTCTGTGTGTAATAAAGTCTAAGAAACCATGTTCTAATAAAAACTCAGAGGTTTGAAAGCCTTCAGGTAATTCTTTTCCTGTAGTATCTCTCACAATTCTAGGTCCTGCAAAACCAATTAAAGCTCCTGGCTCACTAATGTTAATGTCTCCTAACATGGCAAAAGAAGCAGTTGTTCCTCCTGTTGTTGGGTCTGTACATAAAGAAATGTATGGCAATCCTGCGTCTGCTAGTTGTGCTAGTTTTACAGAGGTTTTAGCCAATTGCATTAAAGATAATGCCGCTTCCATCATACGAGCTCCTCCAGATTTAGAGATTATCATGAATGGTAATTTCTTTTTTAATGCGTAGTCTGCTGCACGCGCTATTTTTTCTCCTACAACACTACCCATAGAACCACCAATAAAACTAAAGTCCATACAAGCAATTACTAAATCATTACCTTTAGATTTACCAACTGCTGTGCGAACAGCGTCTTTAAGTTTTGTTTTTTCTTGCGCAGCTTTTAAACGGTCTGGATACTTTTTAGTGTCTTCAAATTTTAAAGGATCTTTAGATTCTAGTTTAGCATCTAATTCTTTGTATTTATTGTCGTCAAAAAGTATTTCGAAATATTCATTACTACCAATTCTTACGTGGTAACCGTCTTCTGGACTAACGTAAAAGTTTTTTTCTAGTTCTTTTGCGTCTACTATTTTACCTGTTGGTGATTTGTACCAAAGGCCTTTTGGAGTGTCTTTTTTTTCTTGCGTTGAGGTAGTGATACCTTTTTCTTTTCTTTTAAACCAAGCCATATAGATTTACGATTTTAGTTTTCTAAAATTAATTTAGTTAGTTCTTATTT
>Ga0209121_10000138_pt1 | contig 73193 bp, 75 predicted proteins | sample Cruoilmetagenom3_FD_187292 | JGI IMG/M metagenome (GOLD analysis project Ga0209121, IMG submission 187292) | Oil polluted marine microbial communities from Coal Oil Point, Santa Barbara, California, USA - Sample 3 (SPAdes) (version 2) | ecosystem: Environmental > Aquatic > Marine > Oil seeps ...
GCATTTTTGACCTGGCTGGCTGTTGAGAAAGCCGTCTCAAAATCCACGCAGAATCAGGCATTCAATGCATTGATTTTTCTTTACAGGGAAGTCCTCAAGATGCCTCTTGAAGGCCGGATAGATGCTGTGAGATCTTTTAAGAAGCAGCGTCTGCCAATAGTTATGAGCAAGGAGGAAACACAGCGAGTTTTAAACGCTATGAGCGGCACGACCCAGCTTATGGCAAAACTCCTTTACGGAAGTGGTCTGAGGCTGATGGAATGTATCCGTCTGAGGGTTAAAGATGTTGATTTTGAAATAAATGAAATCAGGGTTCACAGCGGTAAAGGTGATAAAGACCGGCTGGTTCCACTTCCGGAAAGTGTCAAGCCGGTGTTAAACATACATCTTGAACGTGTTAAATTAATCCACGAACACGATTTGGCGAAGGGTTACGGTGAGGTATATTTGCCGCACGCCTTAGACAGGAAGTACCCCCATGCCGGCAAAGAGTGGGGATGGCAATATGTTTTTCCTTCAACCAAACTCTCATTCGATCCGCGTAAAAACGTGACACGCCGACATCACATGGACCCTTCCTCTTTGGACAGAGCCATTAAGCGGGCGGTTAAACTGGCTGATATTACCAAGCGAATCACGTCCCATACTTTCCGGCATTCTTTTGCGACACACCTTTTGCAGACAGGTACTGATATCCGGACAATTCAAAGCCTTCTGGGGCATAACGATCTTTCTACAACTATGGTTTACACCCATGTGTTACGCCAGGGGGGGGAGGGAGTCAAAAGCCCGCTTGATTCACTGGAATAGATTACCGGGCAGAAAACTGAAAACAGGAAACTGCTTAACGAAGTGTGGTGAAGTATTTGAAAGAATTATCATCAAGCTTTAACATATTAAAGAAGAGTTTCCCTGACTATGAAGACCGGCTGGAGCAGCGGGAGATGGCGGACGAAGTCCTGCGTTGTCTCAAGGATAAGAAGGATCTCTTGATAGAGGCGGGGACAGGTGTCGGCAAATCGTTTGCCTACCTTATTCCGGCGGTGCTTTCAAAGGAAAAAACCGTCGTATCCACTTCATCACTGGCTCTTCAGGATCAGCTTGTAAAGAAGGATCTTGTTTTTCTTCAGAAGGCTCTTCCTCAAAAATTTTCCTTCGGGATACTCAAGGGAAGGAATAATTATCTCTGTCTGAAGAGGGAAAAAGAATACGCAGGGGCGGGCAGGACATATGAAAGGTTTCTCAAATGGCTGTCAAAGACCGGGACAGGCGAAAAAGCTGAGCTTTCATTCATTCCGAAATTCTGGCCTGAGGTCTGCGGAGATTCACAGGATTGTAACGGCAGAATGTGCCCCTTCTACGACAGGTGTTTTTATTACCGGCATTATCGAAAGCTCCACAAGAAAGATATCCTGGTAGTCAATCACTATCTCCTCATCTATGACCTTCTTTCAGATTTTAATGTCCTTCCTTTCCACAAACAGTTAATTATCGATGAGGCCTCCGATATCGAGGACGTAATCTCCAATGTCCTTGGCAGCAGCCTGAGCTATTCAAGGACTATGTGGCTGCTTTACAGACTGAAAGGATTGAAGATAATCGTTGATCACCTTTTTGCCGAGGTGGAGTTATTCTTTAAAAAGGCGGAAGTGCCGTTTCAGCCGGTTTTTCCGGTTCCTGCTTCTGTCATAGAAAGGCTGAAGAGCTTGAGGAAGAAACTGGCGCTGAACAAAATAATTTCAACGCTGGAAAAACAGAGGAAATCGGCGGCTGATGATGAGCTCAAAGACAAGATAGAAACAACCATGGGTTATATAAAGTCATTTATAGCGGATGTAGATGATTTTATAGGGCAGGATGATGCGGACAGGGTTTATTATGTAGCGGGAAGCGGCGATGCCCTGGAGCTTAAAAGCAGCCTTGTGGAATCCCGGAATGCCTTCAAAGTCCTGACAGACATGTATGACAGCACGATTATGACATCGGCTACTTTGACGTCAGGAGGGGATTTTGCTTTTTTAAAGAAGAGGCTTGGTGTTGAAGACTTTGAAGAAAAGATTATCGGCTCGCCCTTTGATTACAGAAGGCAGTCCATCCTATATGTTGACAAAGACCTGCCGCAGCCTGACAAAGGGGGCAGCGAAACATTTCAGCAAAAAAGTCTCAAGACAATAGAGGGTCTTGTTGATGCATCCCGGGGCAGGGCGCTTGTATTGTTTACCTCATACAAACATCTTAATTTTGTGTCAAATAATGTCGATATACCTTACCCCTTCAAATCCCAGGGTGATATGCCACCCGCGAAACTCATTCGCTGGTTCAAAAATACACCTCATTCGGTACTTTTTGCGACTGCTACATTCTGGCAGGGGATTGATATAAAGGGGGAGGATTTGAGCCTTGTGGTTATTGGAAAGCTTCCCTTCAGCTCACCGGGAGACCCCGTATACCAGGAAAGGTGCAGGAGGCTGGAAGACAAATGGTTTGGCGATCTTGCCCTCCCGTCTGCTATTCTGTCATTGAGGCAGGGCTTCGGACGTCTCATCAGGGGGCGTGACGAATATGGGGTGGTTGCCATACTTGACACGCGTCTTGTTTCACGTTCATACGGCAGGACAATTATTTCCTCACTGCCGGAGATGAATATTGTCCACAGTGTCGAAGATGTAAAAACTTTTTTTGACTCCATTCCCGCGACAAAGGCGCAGACTGCCGAACAGAAAATCGATTCCGGGGATATCAAAGGCGTCGGCATTACTTAAAACCTTTACCGGAACGTATTTTCGTGATATTTTTCTTGCCAAAATTGTATAAACCTCATAATAATAGGTAACATATGTGAAAGATTGGGCGATAGTCGTCAAATCTTATTGTTAAGTGCATATCTATCATCAACTATCAACAGGGAGGGGAAGAAAACCATGAAAAGATTTTCGTATACTGGCTTTATAATCCTGCTTGCAATTTCTTTAGCCGTTGGATGTGCGACCACCAAGGACATTACGGGTAACATAACCTCAAAGGTGACTTCAATCACATCAAATGTGGATCAGAATCTGTTTGCCCAGGTTCCCGAAGACATGCGGAAAGGGGTCAAAAAGGCTGAGTTTGACCTGAAGGTTTCTGAGGAAAAGGTGAAACTTGTCGAACTTAAAAAGGAACTGGCCTCAACTCAGAAACAATATGCAGGTTATGAGCAGGACCAAGCCCAGACGTATCATAAAGAGGCTGCGATTGCCGTTGACATCGCAAAGATGGAAGCGATAGACAGCTCAGGGCTTGGTAAGAAAGATGATAATATAAAGACTATAGCCGATCTGAAAGCCAAGAAACTCGGAGTGGAAGCCGGCAGAATCAAGATCAATGCCAGGCTATCCACCACGGAGCGACGAATCAACGACCTTACTGAACAAATAAAGGCACAGGAAGAAAAGATTAAGGAAATAAAGTCGGACGAAGGGCAAGTTGAAGAAAAGACTACGAAACCAACCTCAGATGAAAAGGAACAACAGAAGTAAAATTGCAGGACTCGACAACGGGCAGAGAAGACAATTCGCGTGAGAAAGCAGAGCAAAAGGCTTTTCGCCTTCTTTCTGCCAGGGGAAGGAGCATAAAGGAGTTACAATCAAGGCTTAAAGAAAAAGGTTTTGAAAAACCTGTTGTGGAGGAGGTTATCGCAAGGCTCATTGAACTCAAATACCTGGATGATGAATCCTTTGCAAGAGGGTGGGCCCGGAATCTTGCCGTGAACAGACTCTATGGAAATAGAAGGATTGAGATGAGCCTTCTGGAAAAGGGAATTGACCGAAGGCTTATTGAACAATCCATCGCTCATACTCGGGAAGAAATAAGTGAGAGGGATGCGATAAGCGGTCTTATAAATAAAAAGATTAAAGATAAAAAGATCACAGAACTTAACGAAAAAGAAAAAAGGAGACTGGCCCAAAACCTGATGGGGAGAGGCTTCCCGGCAAGGTTGATTTTTGAGGTGTTAGGAAGATCAGAGGAGGAATTTACAAATGACAGGGAGTGACATCAGGGAGAAGTTCTTAAAATATTTTGAGGAAAGGGGACATACAAGGGTGTCAAGCTCATCCCTCGTCCCGCAAGATGATCCGACACTCCTGTTTACCAATTCCGGTATGGTTCAGTTTAAAAACTGCTTCCTGGGAGAGGAAGATCGAGGCTACACAAGGGCCGCATCCTCTCAAAAATGCGTCAGGGCAGGAGGAAAACATAATGACCTGGAGAATGTAGGTTATACGGCACGTCATCACACTTTTTTTGAGATGCTGGGCAATTTTTCCTTTGGTGATTATTTCAAAGACGAAGCCATCACATGGGGGTGGGAGTTTCTCACAGAGGTTATGAATCTTCCTAAGGACAGGTTATGGATAACAATCTACAACGATGATGACGAGGCCTTTGAGATATGGAACAAAAAAATCGGAGTACCTGCCGATAGGATTGTCCGTATGGGCGAGAAAGACAACTTCTGGATGATGGGGGAAACCGGCCCCTGCGGCCCCTGCTCAGAGATTATCTACGATCAGGGGGAAGGAGTGGGATGCGGACGGCCTGAGTGTAACCTGGAATGCGAATGTGACCGTCACCTTGAACTCTGGAATCTTGTTTTTACCCAGTTCGACAGAGATGAATCTGGCAATCTTAACCCGCTGCCAAACCCGAATATTGATACGGGAATGGGTCTGGAGCGATTAGCGGTGGTAATGCAGGGAGTGAGCAGCAACTACGATATTGATCTTTTTCAGGATATCATCAGATCTATCGAGAGAATCAGCGGGAAGAAATACAAAGAAAATGAGGAATACGATATCTCCATCAGGGTGATCGCCGACCACAGCCGTGCCATCACTTTTCTGATGGGTGATGGTGTTCTCCCCAGTAATGAGGGGAGGGGTTATGTCCTGAGAAGGATTCTGAGGAGGGCTGCGCGCCATGGAAAATTACTTGGCATAAACAAACCCTTCCTGCACGAGGTGGTCCAGGTAGTTATCGATGTTATGAAAGACGCCTATCCTGACCTTATTGATAAAGAATCATTTATCAGGAAAGTGGTCTTGAACGAGGAAGAACGTTTTATAGAGACTCTCGATACAGGCTTGAAGATATTAAATGATGAAGTTGCGCTATTAAAAAAAGCCGGTAATAAGATTATCCCCGGTAATGTCGTTTTCAAACTCTATGACACCTTCGGTTTTCCGGTTGACCTGACGGAAGACATTGTCCGAAAGGACAGTTTCTCCCTGGATATAGAGGGATTTGAAAAGGCCATGGAGGCCCAGAGAGAGCTGGCCAGGAAATCGTGGAAGGGAAGTGGGGCAGAAACGGTCTCAGACAGCTACAAAAAGCTCTCCTTGAAAAACATCTCTACTGAATTCATCGGTTATGAGGGAACAACGGAAGCAAACTCCCGCATCACAGGCATCCTCAGGGATGATGAAGAGGTTGAGTATTTAATGGGAGGGGAGAATGCTGAGGTCTTCGTTGAACAGACCCCATTCTACGGAGAAACGGGGGGACAGATCGGGGACACCGGAATCATTGAAGGAGAAGAATTTATCTTCGAGGTGTGGGATACCCAGAGACCTCTTGATGATCTCTTCACCCATATCGGAAAGCTTAAAAAAGGGCAGATCAAGGTTGGGGATACCGTAACCCTTAAAGTAGACAAAGAGGCAAGGAGGTCAACAGAAGCAAACCACTCAGGTACACATGTCCTGCAGGCAGCATTGAATGAGGTTCTTGGGGATCACGTCAAGCAATCCGGTTCCCTTGTATCGCCGGAAAGACTTCGATTCGACTTTTCTCACTTTTCCAAGATTGAAGACGAAGAGATGAAAAAGATAGAAATCTTAGCCAACAAATATATAAGAGCAAACTTTCCGGTCACCACCGAGGTACTGCCCAGAGATGAGGCGATGAAAACGGGTGCAAAGGCCGTCTTCGATGAAAAATATGGTGAGAATGTTAGAGTTGTCAAAATGGGTGACTTCAGTATGGAATTGTGTGGGGGAACGCATGTCAACAAAACCGGTGATATTGGATTTCTGAAGGTTACTCATGAATCGGCAGTAGCCGCCGGCGTGAGAAGGATTGAGGCGGTAACGGGGGAAGGTGCTCTGAAATATATCAGAGAAACTGAGAAAGAGCTGAAAAAATCGGCCTCTCTTTTAAGGGCCAACCCCCTGGACCTGACTGAAAGAGTGGAGAAACTCCTGAAACACCAAAAAGAACTTGAAAGAGAAATTGATTCACTCAAGGGAAAGTTGGCAACCAGGGATTCGGCCGACTTACTCAGCCAGGCTAAGGAAATAAAAGGAGTTCGGGTAGTTACAACTATTGTTGACGCACCGGACACAAAAACGCTGCGGGATTTTGGCGACAAATTGAGGGATAAAATCCAGTCAGGAATAATACTTCTCGGCAGCAAGGTAGAAGAGAAGGCGATGCTGCTATGTATGGTCACAAAAGACCTTACATATCAATACAATGCCGGTAAAATCGTAAAAGAGATTGCACCAATTGTCGGAGGAAGTGGCGGTGGACGCGCCGATATGGCCCAGGCCGGAGGGTCAAAACCCGAGAATTTAGGCCAGGCTTTGGGTAAACTGGAGGAGATTTTAGAAAAAGTGGCAACTTTATGATAGGTATTTTTGACTCCGGCTTTGGCGGTTTGACTGTGCTGAAAAATATCGTGCAGAAGCTCCACGAATATGACTATCTGTATCTTGGTGATAATGCGAGAGTTCCCTATGGAGGCCGCTCTGAGAGGATAGTTTATGAATTTACAAAACAGGCGGTAGACTATCTTTTCAGGCAGGGATGTCCCCTGATTATAATTGCCTGCAATACTGCATCTGCCAGGGCCCTACGGAAGATTCAGCAGGAGTACCTGCCGAAGAAATATCCTGAAAGAAGGGTCCTTGGTGTTATCCGGCCGAGTGTTGAAGAGGTTGTTGAAAGAACCACAAACAACAAAGTGGGTTTACTGGCAACTGAGATGGTTGTCTTATCCAGAGCTTTCATTAGAGAAATCAATAAACTAAAACCCTCAATTGAAATATTTCAGCAGCCCTGTCCCCTCCTGGTCCCGATCGTAGAAGCCGGGGAACAGGACTGGGAAGGGGCCGATATGATTGTTAAAAGATACCTGAGGGAATTATTTGATCGGGATGGAGGCATTGACACCCTCCTTCTTGCCTGTACACATTATCCAATCCTTTATTCAACCTTTGAAAAGTATGTCCCCTCAAATGTAACGATTCTTGAACAGGGGCCTCTTGTGGCAAAAAGCCTGAAAGACTATCTCCTGAGACATCCGGAGATTGAAAAAAAGCTCACGAAAAGTGCAACAAGAGTCTTTCTTACAACCGATATTTCTGAGAGATTTGACCGTATAGCCCGTGCTTTTTATGGAGAACCAATACATTCGAGACTTGTTTCCTTAGGGTAAATCCTTAGAGCTTGACTGAGAAAATTTTCTGTGCTAATTTCACAGGCGCTATTTAACCATCCTTACAATTAAGAGAATTATCCTCATGATAGAATTTACCCACCTTGACGAAAAAGGCAGATCGAAGATGGTTGATGTCACCGCCAAGGAGCCCACCCTCAGAGAGGCGGTGGCCCGGGGGAAGGTGTTGATGAACCCGAACACGGTAATGGCTATTGAGCAAGGAGAGGTGCCGAAGGGGGATGTATTCGGTGTTGCAAGAATTGCAGGGATTATGGCCGCCAAGAAGACAAGCGATATTATTCCCATGTGTCACCCGCTTGAGCTAACGGGGATAGGTATCAATTTTTCAAGCAATGCCGAAAAAGGCGAGATCACCATTGAAGCAAGTGTGAAGACCATTGGAAGGACCGGTGTGGAAATGGAGGCCATGACCGCTGTGAGTGCAGCAGCCCTGGCAATTTATGATATGTGCAAATCTGCCGACCGCGAAATAATACTGTCGGATATAAAATTAATGAAGAAACGCGGTGGTAAGAGTGGAACCTTTATAAGAAAAAAGTAGGTGCTATCAACAATAAATATGTCAATCAGCGTATATAGAATCGGGAGGGCATTATTAATTCCCTTCACTATAGATACTTTTTTCCTCCTTGTACTCCTTTTACTTTCACTGTTCGTCAGTGGTTCTCACACGGAAAGAATTGTTCTGTTCGTTATATTTATCCCACTTCTCTATATATTTCTCGAATCGGTCTCTCGCAAAGTAACCATAGGAGATGATAGTATTGAAGTAAAAAAACTGTTCAGGAAGAAAAAGCTCAGATGGGAAGATATCACCAGCGTCGGTACCGTTATCATACGAAGCAAGGTATATCTGTTATTGACTACAACAAAGGGGTTTCATGTTCTGTCCAATTCTTACGAAAAATTTACCATGCTGGTTCAAAAAATTGTTGATAATGTCGGCAAGGAAAAGGTAGAAAAAGAGGTTCTGGATGTAATCGAACATCCGATAAAAAAGATTTCAAACATTATTTCAGCATGGCTTGCAGCTATCGTCCTCCTGGGAACTATTTATGTTAAGCTATCTCACCTCCAGTGAAAGCGGCCATCCTTTGACTGAAAACGTCTGAAAATGCCAATATACAATGAAGAAAGGAACGGTTTCTTGTATGGATATGCTAAATTCCAATAAGGCGATTATGGATGAAGAAGGTCAGACGACATCATTTCCAGATATAGAAGATATTGTTAAAAAAAGGTTTGAAAACATTGTTACTCTACTCTGTCCAACAGATACGGAAAAAAGCAGATTATATGAAGAGATATTATCAATGGTTGAAAGGAGCTTGATAAGGATAGCATTGAAACGTTCTAATAATGTGAAGACTTCTGCCGCGGATTTTCTCGGAATAAACAGGAATACCCTCCACAAAAAGATGGGTAAACTTGGAATCAACTGCGAGAAGGAATAAATAGCTATCAGCAATCAGCTTTCAGCAAAAACAAAGGATTAGACGGAAGATTGTTTTTCTTTATCTTGCTGACGGCCGAGAGCTGAGAGCTGACTACTCACACAACGCCTTACCCAAAAACTGCCCCGTCAGTGACTCCTTTACCCCTGCTATTTCCTCAGGCGAACCGGAAGCAACGATTCTGCCTCCATTCTCCCCGCCTTCAGGACCGAGGTCAATCACATAATCGGCAGATTTGATCACATCCAGGTTGTGCTCAATTACCACTACGGTATTCCCCATATCCACCAATCTCATCAAGACATCAAGAAGTTTCTGGATATCCGCAAAGTGGAGGCCAATAGTAGGTTCGTCAAGTATATAGAGGGTATTAACTGTGCTTCGTTTCCCCAATTCCCTCGCAAGTTTTATTCTCTGTGCCTCTCCTCCGGAGAGAGTTGTCGCAGACTGACCCAATTTTATATATCCCAGCCCAACATCGAAGAGTAGCTGCAACTTTGATTTTATTGCTGGAACACTGTCAAAAAATGAAAGGGCCTGGTTGACAGTCATATCCAGGACATCAGCTATATTTTTTCCTCTACATTCAATCTCCAGAGTATCCCTGTTGAATCTCTTCCCGTGACACGTATTACAGGTTACATAAACATCGGGTAAAAAATGCATTTCCACCTTTATCAGACCGTTTCCCAGGCAGGACTCACATCTTCCACCCTTGACATTAAAGCTGAAGCGACCAGGTTTATATCCCCTGATTCGTGATTCAGGAAGCCTTACAAAAAGCTCCCTGATATGAGTAAAAGCTCCTGTGTAGGTGGCCGGATTTGACCTGGGGGTGCGCCCTATCGGTTGCTGGTTCATAACGATAACTCTTTCAATTCCACCCAGGGATCTTATCTGTTTTACCTTCCCGATTCTGCCCTTATACCTGAAAAGTCTTCGGGCAAGAACCTTGTAAAGTGTTTCGATAACCATTGTGCTCTTTCCGGAGCCTGATACACCCGTCACACATGTCAAAACTCCAACGGGAATCTTTATGTCTATATTTTTCAGGTTATGTTCGTGGGCGCCTTCCAGGATTATAAATTGATCGGGGGCATGTCTTCGCCGGTCGGGTACCGGAATGGAGAGAGTTCCTGAAAGATATGCACCCGTCAGGGATTTCTTGCTTTTACAAATCTCTTCCGGTGTGCCCTGAAAAACAACCTTACCTCCTTTCAATCCTGCACCGGGACCCATGTCAATAATACAATCCGAGGACATCATCATTTCCGCATCATGTTCCACCACCAGAACTGTATTGCCCATATCTCGCAGGCGCTTTAGTGTTGAAATGAGTCTGACATTATCCCTCTGGTGCAGACCGACAGTAGGCTCGTCCAGCACATATAGAACACCAACGAGCCCGCAACCTATCTGCGTTGCAAGTTTGATGCGCTGCCATTCTCCGCTGGAGAGGGTGCCGGATAATCGAGCCAGATTGACATAATCCATACCTACATCCAGGAGAAACCGGAGCCTTTCCTTTATCTCTTTAAGTATTCTTTCGGATACGATGGCATCCTGATCTGACAGAGAGAGCGTATCAAAGAACCTCACGCACTCCCTGATCGACATTTGACACACTTGATGTATATTCTTCTCCCCCACGGTTACAGACATGCTTTCTTTCTTCAACCTGGAACCATGGCAGGTTTGACATTCCCACATGTTAATATACTTTGTTAATTCTATCCTTACATCGTTGGAATTCGTTTCCCTGTATCGTCGGTCAAGGTTGCTTATTACGCCTTCAAAGGGTCTCTTGTAAAAGTACCTCCTGCCATTCCTGTCAATATAGAATTTAATCTGTGTATTTCCTGAACCGTACAGAAGGACTCTCCTGATCTTTTCCGGCAGTTGATTGAAAGGGACATTGATATCAAATCGGTAGTGTTTGGAAAGGGACTCCAGCATCTGGTAAAAGTTAAGGGAATTCCTCTTTTCCCAGGGAGCGATAGCACCTTCCCTTATGGAAAGCCCCGGATCGGAGACAACCAGATCCTCATCGAAATACATTCTTGTCCCCAGACCACCGCAGTCGGGACAGGCACCATAAGGACTGTTGAATGAGAACATCCTCGGGGTCATCTCAGGAATGCCGATGCCACATTCCTGACAGGCATATCTCTCACTGAAGATAAACTCGTTACCTTCTTCAAGAGCGATTCTGACAAGTCCTTCCGAAAGACCCACGGCGATCTCAAGAGAATCCCTCAACCGTTTTCTTATTCCCTCCTTCATGATAAGCCTGTCAACCACCACATCGATATCATGACGCTTATTCCTGTCCAGTACAATATGTTCGGCAAGATCCAGAGTCTCCCCATCAACCCTGACCCGGACAAAGCCTTCCCTGCGTAATTTCCTTAATTCTTTCTGAAACTCACCCTTCTTCCCCCTGACAATCGGAGACATGATGTTTATTTTTGTCTTTTCAGGGAATGTGAGTATGTTATCCAGCATCACATCCACGGTCTGGGATTTTATCTCTCTCCCACATTTATGACAGTGGGGAATCCCTATTCTGGCATACAAAAGACGGAGGTAGTCGTATATTTCGGTCACCGTTCCTACCGTTGAACGGGGGTTCTGGCTTGCTGTTTTTTGCTCGATAGCTATGGCGGGGGACAAACCTTCTATCGATTCAACCTCAGGCTTGTCCAACTGACCGATAAACTGGCGGGCATAAGTAGAAAGCGATTCCACGTACCGTCTCTGCCCCTCTGCATAGATGGTATCAAAGGCCAGAGACGACTTCCCGGAACCGCTGACACCGGTTATCACGACAAGCTTATCTCTCGGAATATCAATATTTATTTTTTTAAGGTTGTGCTGACGTGCACCCCTTATCTTTATATAGTTCATTTAATCAGGGATGACCCCATTACGACGGGATTATCTACTAAAGTCTTGTCTCTACGTAAGATTTCTTTCTCAGCTCATCAAGCCACTCATAAAACTTCTTTTCAATCTTCACTTTGCCTATTCTATCTTTAATTTCCTCGCGAACAGATTCGAGTGACTTTATTCCTGCCCCCCTTCTATCTGTGACCTTGATAATATGGAAACCTATATGAGATTCGGTGACATCACTTATCTCACCATTTTTTAAGCTGAAGGCTACCACGTCCACTACTGGAAACATCATCCCCTTCTCGACAAAGCCGAGGTCGCCACCAATTTTTGCGGCAGGTCCCTGTGAGTACTTGCTTGCCAATAATTCGAAAGATTCTCCCGCTTTCAATTTTTTGTGTATCATTTCAGCATCTGCTTTATATTTCCGCTTATTCTTTATATTGCAACCCTCCGGAACAACAATAAGTATCTGTTTTATCCTGACAGCTTCTGCCCCCTCATAATCTTCTCTGTGCTTACAATAGTAATCACCTATTTCTTCATCAGTGACGGAAACTTTGGATTTTATATTTATTCCTACAAGTCTAACCTTCATCAGATGTTCTTTAACATCTTTTTTGTACGCTTCGAGACTGGCTCCCTCTTTAGCAAGAATTCTCATAAAGTCTTCCATCTTTATATTTCTTCTGGAGAGCATATCCCCGATAGCTTCCATAATATCTTTCTCTTTTATAACAATTCCCAACCTCTTTGCCTCCTGCTTTACCAGGATATCATCAATTAGCTTATTCAACATCGCCAGTCTGGTCTCTGCAATAATCTTTTCCCTGTTTTCTCCTTTGAGGGACTCTTCTATCTTTTTTAAATGGGGTTCAAGAGCGCTGTTCAACTCGAAGAGGGTTATAACTTCATCATTTACAATGGCAACTATCCTGTCTGTAACCTCGGCATTGAGTGGAACTGACAGAAATATCACCGCAAGACAAGCGAATATAAATATTTTTAATGTTTTCATAAGCACCTACCAATAAAGTTTTTCATGATACCTCGACTTTTTTGAGGAGGTCTTTGTTAATTTTTATATCTACCTCTGACCTTAACCTCTCCAGCCACTTTACATATTTATGTTCTTCCTTTTCTCTTCTCAGCTCGGATATGATTTTATTCTTTACTTCAACAAAGCTCATTTCTTTTCCGTCATCTTTCTTCAAAATTTTAAAGATGTGGTAGCCGTAGGGTGTTTTTATAACATTACTAATCTTCCCGGGGGGCAAAGAAAACACAATCTTATCAAAGGACTCCGGCATTATTCCCCGACCGAAAATGCCAAGATCTCCTTCCCTGGCACTCTCCGGACCGGTGGAAACCTTCTGTGCAACTTTACCAAAATTCTCCCCATTCTTTAATCTTTTCAGGATGTCTTCTGCTTTTTTGCGATTTTGAACAACGATCTGAGCGACGTGAACACGTTCACCTGAGATGTACTTTTCTGGATGATTTTTATAGTATGCCAGGGCCTCATCTTCCGAGACCCTGACAACAGATTTTACATCGTGATTGATCAGTTTTTCCAGTATTACCCTCTTTCTCAGCTTTTCCTTCCAGGTATTGTAATCCACTTTACTTTCCGGAAATATCTTATCGAAGCCACCACGCGTTATCTCCTCAATCCTTTTCATTAGTTCGTCGTCGCTAACAGAGAGGGAAAGCTTTTCAGCACGAAGCCGCATAATTTTTTCATCGATGAGTTTGTTTAAGATTTCCTCTTTCAGCCGCTCAATTTCATTCTCCTTCAAGGATAGAATACTATCCATGATATCCAGTTCCCTTTTGAATCTTTTGTTAAAGTCACTGAGAGAAATTTTTTCACCATCGACAGTCGCAACACATTTCTCTGCAGAGTTATTTGCAGAGTGGCAGCCTGATAGGATAATTAAGGCAACTACGCAAAGACACAAAAATTGCCTGGTACTATAGAACAGATCGGTTTTAAGCTCTCTTTTATACATTTTCATTTGACTCTCTGTATCCCGGTACTTAAGAATAATGCCGAATGGGTGAAATGGTTTCTGGTTTAAGGTTTTTAGCTTTAGACTCGAAACCCCCATATTAATTGCTAAACTCCTGCAGCAGACTCTTTGCCTGTTTTAGTATCTCATTACCGCCAAGGCCTGACATGGAGACATAGAGTTTAAAGTCGGGTGTAAACCTAAATCCCTTTGTTTTATTATGGGAAAGTTCAATTATCTTTTCCGGTTTGACGGGACTATCCTTATGAAAAAAGATGGAAATGTCCTTTCCGTCATACCCCATTTTTTTACCACAGATGTTCTTCAACATGTTTCTAACGCTGATAATCTCCAGAAGATTCTCCACCTGGGGAGCGATGAACCCATAGCAATCGACAAGCTCATCTCTAATCTCGGATAGATCCTCATCCGTTGCAGCCATAGATACCCTTTTATAGGTTATAAGTCTCCTGTGCATATCGGTAATATAATCATCCGGGATGAAGGCCGGAAGCCCGAAGTGAATTTCCGGTTCTATCTCTTCTTTGGGCGTCCCCCCCCTGAGTTCAGCAATAGTCTGTTCCATTAGTTGGGTATAAAGTTCATAGCCCACAGCGGAAATATGGCCCGCCTGTAATGTTCCCAGAAAGTTTCCAGCTCCCCTTATTTCCAGGTCATGAGAGGCAATCCTGAAACCTGAACCGGGGTCTGAGAATTCTTTGATTACCTGAAGTCTCTTTCCGGCATCCTGTGAGAGTATTGCTCCCTGAGGAACCAGAAGATAGGCATAAGCCTCTTCTTCTGATCTTCCTACCCTTCCCCTGAGTTGATACAACTGGGAAAATCCAAACCTGTCCGCACGGTTTATTATTATTGTATTTGCCGTGGGTACATCAATCCCTGATCCTATAATTGTGGTACAAACAAGGACATTGTAATCCTGCCGGAGATATTTCACCATGACATCTTCAAGTTCCTTATCCTTCATCTGACCATGTGCCACACCAATTCTGGATTCAGGAACCAGCTTCTCTATAAATCGTGCCATGGTATATATCGAGTGCACCCTGTCATGGAGAAAGAAAACCTGCCCTCTTCTCTCAATCTCCTTTCGTATAGCGTTTCTTATCACATCTTCATCAAATTCCAGGACATGTGTTTTGATGGAAAGGCGATCCTCGGGGGGTGTATTAATGATAGATAAATCCCTTATTCCGACAAGCGATAGATGCAGGGTCCTTGGTATGGGGGTTGCTGTTAGTGTCAGAACATCAACGAGTGCGCGTAGCTTCTTCAGCTTTTCTTTATGATTGACACCGAAGCGCTGTTCCTCATCTATGATAACAAGCCCTAAATCTTTAAAAGACACATCCTTCTGTAAAATCCTGTGGGTGCCGATTATAATATCTACCAGTCCCTTGTTGGTCGCTTCCACGATCTCTTTTTGATGAGCTCTGGTTTTGAACCGATTCAGGACTTCAATTCGGACAGGGTATCTTTCAAGTCTCCTGACGAACGTCTGATAATGCTGTTCTGCCAGGATGGTCGTGGGAACGAGAATCGCCACCTGTTTTCCATCCATTGCGGCCCTGAAAGATGCCCTCAGAGCTACCTCGGTCTTCCCAAATCCGGCATCCCCGCATATCAATCTGTCCATCGACCTATGATTACCCATGTCGAAATTGACATCCTCGATAGCCCGTGCCTGATCGGCAGTCTCATCATACTCAAAAGAGGATGAAAATTCATCATAATATCTGTCGGTGGGAGAGAATGAATGCCCTTCCATTACTTCCCTGGCGGCATAGATGGAGACAAGCTCTTCCGCAATCTTCCGCATATCCTTCTTTACTTTTTTCTTGACCGTATCCCATGAAGAACCCCCCAATTTATCAATCCTCGGGACATAACCATCGGGTCCGATGTGTCTCTGAATCTGGTTCAGACGGTCAACTGGAATATAGAGCTTGTCACCTCCCAGATATTCGATGAGGAGAAAATCACTCTCAATTTTTCCTACTGATAAATTTTCAAGCCCGAGGTATTTACCTATGCCGTGATCCCTGTGGACGACAAAATTCCCCTCCTTTAGCTCTCCAAACGATTTAAGAAAATATCCCTCTCTATCCCGTTTAACTCTTTTCCTTCTTCTAATTTTTTTACCAAATACTTCCTCTTCACTGATGACAACCAGCCTGAGATCCGGGAAGTGAAATCCCTTAACTATCTTACCCTTTATTAAAACCAGCCTTCCCATGCCGTCATGCCGGGTGAGTTCAGATAAAAGAGAGGTATATGACCGGGTGAGGGGAATGGAATATCCCATAAGCAGGTGGGACATTCTCTGAATTTCTTCTTCCCCACCGCAGAGAAAGGATACCAGATTTCCGTCATCTATCCACCCTCTGATTCTTTCTATAAGAGGAGACAGAAAGCCATCCTCATTGCTGAATCCGGGTGCCCCCTGTCTCAGTCCATAAGCATTCTGCCATGTTTGTTCTAAACTTGTGCCGGTATTAAATTTGACTGCAGTACCGTTTTCTTCGTAAATACCGAATTCAAGCTCTTCAATATATACCTTCTGAAAATCCTTAAAGCGTTGAAACAGATCCGATATTGATATATGAAAAGATTCCCTTTCCAGATAGAGTTTCTCTTCTCTTTTAGCTTTGAGTAAAAACAGGTCTATATTATTTGTAATTTTCTCTTCAGTCTGTCTTATGGCAGTTAAATCGTCAAAGATCACAACGCCATTTTCAGGAATATAATCAAGAACCGTATCAAGACCATTATAAAACAGAGATAGAAGCAACGGGTTGATGGAAGAACCGGGATCATTCTTTATCATTTCGGCGATGCGATTCCGCATGGCCGGAGATATACCGAGCTCCCACGATCTCTTCTTCAGGTTTTTTATAGCCTGTTGTTGTGTATCCTCTGACAGGATAAACTCCCTCGACGGCGTGAGAACGAACTCATCAATTTCTTTTGTGGATCTCTGCGAAGCCGGATCAAACTCCCTGATCGACTCTAATTCATCCCCAATGAACACCATCCTGAAGGGTACCGTAGAGACTGGAGGAAAAATATCAATCACATGACCTCTTACGCTAAATTCCCCTTTCTCTTCCACCAGGGGAACTCTCCTGTAGCCCCCTTCATTTAACCTTGCGATGAAGTTGTCTCTTTCCAGGGTATCACCGATAGAGACCATTTCAATATGATCTTCGAGAATACTTTTGGGAATAACCTTTTGCAGAAGGGCGCAGAGCGGAAAAACGAACACAGAAGATCTGCCGGAAATCAACCTGAAAAGTGTATTTATCCTTCCCGATTCAACATCCCCCTGGTGAGAAAATGCATCAATCGACATTATTTCCCATGAAGGTAAAAGAACAACTTCATCACCGGAAAGGAAGAAGGAAACGTCCTGGTATATACCGGTTGCCTCCTTTACGGTAGGGCTGATTATAATCAGAGGTTTATTTATAGCTCTAAAGAGGATAGAAAAGAGAAAGGACCTTGCCGAACCGTGCAGTCCACTTATTTTTAAGTTATCTTCTCCCTGGTTGATCTTTTCAATGACAGTATTGAAAACAGGATCTGATAGAAATTTCCTTTCCTTTACGATCTTTTTCACCTAAAAACAGCCTAACTCCCAGGATATCAATTATCAAAACAAAAAATGCAAAAGTAAGAAGTCATTCTATTTTCACTTAACTTCAAGCATCCTGTCGAGGGCCTTTTGGGCCGGGATTCTCACCTCTTCAGGTACCTTGATTACATGTTTCATCTCTACAAGCGAGTTTAAAATATCTTCCAGTGTAATGTATTTCATTGAATGACAGATAAGATTATCCGAGGCAGAGATAAACTTTTTCCCGGGATTTTCTTTTTTTAGCTGATACATGATTCCTATCTCGGTACCAACAATAATCTCCCGGGCATCGGTTTCTCCGGCAAACCTGATTATTCCCTCGGTACTTCCAACGAAATCCGCTATGTCAAGCACCACGGGAGCGCATTCAGGATGGGCGGCAAATTGCGCCTGTGGATATTTAGTTTTAATATTCTCTACCTCTTGTGGTGTAACAAAATGGTGAACCGAACAGTAACCATCCCATGGAATAATCTCTTTGTCTGTAAATCTGGCGGTGTAACGCGCAAGATTTCCATCGGGTACCATCAGTACCCTTTTGGAATTTTTAAGCGAATTGACTACCTGCACAGCGTTGGCAGAGGTACAGCATATATCGCTCATGGCCTTGATCTTGGCGGATGAATTCACATAGGTGACTACCTTGGCATCTGAAATTTCCTCCTTTGCCTTTTTAAGTTGTGGGGCGGTAATCATTTCTGCAAGAGAACATCCTGCATCCTGTCTGGGTAGAAGCACGGTCTTATCAGGGGATATGATAGAGGCACTCTCCGCCATAAAGAGAACACCTGCAAAGACGATAATATCGGCATTTGTTCTGGCCGCTTCGATGCTTAAAGCCAGTGAATCACCTTGAATATCAGCGATTTCCTGAATCTCATCCCTTTGATAATAATGAGCCAGAAGAACGGCATTACTTTCTTTTAGTAATTTCCTTATCTTTTTCTGCAGCTCAAGGTGTCCCACTTATTAGTTCCGAGTTCCGAGTTTGGAGTTCAAAGTTCAGGGTTCCGGGTTGAGCTTTAAACTTTAAACTCGAAACTTTGAACTTTGAACTTTGAACTTTGAACTCTCATCTATAACATCAATTAGATTTATTCAAGGGGAAAATATACATGTTCCATATTGACAGGGAAGAGTTTTTAATATAGCGTTCCTTCACTAAATTGACGATGCAACGGGACAAAAATCCGATAACCATTTAAACGCGGGATGCGTGCGAAGGATTGTAAATGATGAAAACAGTAGGAGAAGCACTTAGCAGGATACTCAGTTCTATTACTCCTCTCGGTCTGGAGAAGACCGATATTCTGAGCGCACTCGGGAGAGTCCTTGGTGAAGATATATATGCCGATATGGATATCCCCCCGAGAAACAACTCAGCCATGGATGGCTATGCGGTCCGTTTCCAGGACACACAGGGAGCCTCCGGAGGAAATCCGGTTACACTTGATGTTATTGAAGACATCCCGGCAGGATACATTCCCCACAAGAGTGTCAATTCCGGAGAGGCTTCCAGAATAATGACAGGAGCCTATATCCCACCCGGAGCCGATGCGATTGTAAGAATGGAGGATACCGAAAAAGACGGGAAAAGAGTAAAGATTTTTGCTGAGGCCATAGCCGGCCAGGACATGCGGTTTGCAGGTGAGGATGTTAAAGCTGGTGAACTAGTCATCTCATGTGGAACTTTAGTCAGACCTGCAGAGATAGGCATGATGGCCTCGGTCGGCCGCTCTTTTATACATGTCTATCAGAGACCTCTTGTAGCCATTCTGGCGACGGGTGACGAACTTGTAGACATTGACGGAAAGATATCACCGGGAAAGATAAGAAGTAGCAACAGCTATTCACTTGCCGCCCAGGTAGTCGAATGTGGCGGTATCCCCATGCAGATCGGTATCGCTAAGGATGTCAGGGAAGATTTGATTGCAAAGTTCAAAGCGGCGAGACGGGCAGATATTATCATTTCATCCGGTGGTGTGTCAGTGGGAGATTATGACCTCGTAAAAGAGATTATGAAGGAAGTGGGCGACGGGATACAATTCTGGAAGGTGGCGATGAAGCCCGGTAAGCCGCTCGCCTTCGGTGCCTTTGAAAATATTCCCATCTTTGGACTTCCCGGCAATCCGGTATCGTCCATGGTTTCATTCGAACAGTTTATTAGACCCTCGATATTGAAGATGATGGGACATAAAAAATTGTTTCGGAAGGCGATACAAGCGGTTTTGATGGACGATATAACAAAGAAAAAGGGTCGTAAGCATTTTGTAAGATCCCGTATAAGATATGAAAACGGAAAATTTGCTGCCACAACGACGGGAGAACAGGGTTCCGGTATACTGAAGTCGATGGTGATGGCGAACGGATTTATCATTGTACCTGAGAACGTATCATTCATTGAAAAGGGGAGTAAAGTTACGGTTCAACTGATTGACAATTCACTTGAACTGACAACAAGGCCGGAATATTTGAATAACTCAAATCTTTGATAGTGCGCGAATCATCCGAGATATGATCACAATTGCATTGAACGGAAGGTTCGGTATTGATAATGAGCGCGGAAGTGCCAAGGTCACTGGTGGGCCTCCTGGACTTCAAATCCAGTGTGGGGCGCTGAAACCGTCCCAGGTGGGTTCGATTCCCATGCACTTCCGCCAAGAATAGATGAATTACCCCATTTTTCTTCTCTCTTCTTTTAACATTTCCTTTATATCTATAGCCGGATCCTTCAATTTTGCCTTCAGGATAATTGCCATGCCTTCGGCAGCAACTCGCGGGTTTTGCCCTATTTTGTAAGCAATTGTTATGATCATCAATGTATCGGCATTTTTAACGCCTATGATTTTCAGTGAGGCACTTTGTACAACTGTGGTCATCCTGCCCACTCCGACCATGCCCAGTGAACAAGTCTGACCAGCGGCAATACTGCCTGTTATAATCGCCTGTACTCCTAATATTTTTCCAGCTTCAACCATTGTATCAATGCTGCATGCCCTTTGAGTATCTTCCCTGCCAACGCATTTTTCTACTTCGCTCCAATCACAAACCTGGAACCCCAGTTTCATCAATTCAATGCGGAGATTGTCCCCCACCACGGCTCCTAAATTTCCTATCCTTCCGTATGGTCTCGTTTTGTTTTCCTGCCCTAAAAATATCACTACACGTTTAATCCTGTTTAATTTTTCTTTTGTGACATCAGAGACTATTACAGCGTTGATGTCTGCTTCCTCAACAGATTGATATGCAACCGTACCGAGTTGCACTGCAGTGGGGGCAAGGGTGATTAATGGTAGATTTTGGACGCAACCAGTGAGAAAAAACAGGGTCAGTAAAAGAGTGAAATTAAAGCTTAGCCGTCTTTTTGAAAGATACAATTTAAAATACCGTGTCATCTTCGGTTTTGACCTAAAGATATATGGATTCCCGTAAGAATAACATAACGAGGTGATCAGCGGACGTGTATTTCCTTAAATGGATTGTCGGTTCCCTCTTTAAAGATGAGGAAGCGATTTCCCTTTGCCTGCTGGGTCTGGAAACGGATACCACTTTGTTTCAAGCCGGTGAAAAGTTCCTTCTGAAAATCGAATTTCTTGCCTTGATAGTTAACATCGAGCTGGAAGTTTCCAGGTGACTGATTCCGAACATACCTGTCTTTGAAATCGCTCATCTGCTCGACCACATCCACAATTGTGTATATCTCTTCCTCTGAAAAGTTTCTAAACCAAAGATCTAAACGAGTTCCTGTATGCACCGAACGTTCAAAGTAAGCCAGAGTATCACCAATCAGTGCCTCTGCCACGGCTTTCCCCACGGTATCTGCGGCCTTGGCTGCCTGTATATTATCATAATAGCTCCCGGCCGTCTTGATTGTTCTGACGTACAGATCACCAGACTTCTGTGCGATTAGATCTGCTGTGGCCGGAGCGACGGCACGGAGCGCAACCTCTACTATAATTCCACCGAAATATTTGCTCTGACCCCCAACCTTTCTGGCTGCATGCACATCATAAACCAAAAGTAGATCCGCTCTGTACTTCAGGGCAAGAGCCGAAAGATCATCCATATCTACATCAATGCGACCAGCCTGTTCAATTTCATTATAGACATTATTGACAAACATCCGATCGAGGACTATAAAACCTTTACGTGCAAAAATCCCATTGATTGCCTGTTCTGTAGCACGGACTACTCTCGAATGCCGGTAAGCCGAACTTTTGGTTTCCGGTACATAAACAGCCATAAACCGGGGATTACCAACCTGTGCCATAAGGATTCCTATAGCCCTCAAGTCATTTTCGATAGAGGCCGTTTGAACATTGGCACGGATAGTCACTGTGTACATGGAACCATCCGAAGTTTTCTCCTCGGATAATATGTTATAATTTGTAATATAACCACTTGCCCTGGAATATATCCTGTCCTGCAAAACCTGAAAATTGACCACCTTAGTTTTGGAATCAATCAGGGCCCCCACACCTTGCTCCACTGCTGCCCTCTTAGCGTCTTCAATAGCCTTCTGACGTGCTTGACTATCATTGCTGGTGATGATCGGTGCCTGGCCAGCCACGGTTACTGTTTCTCCATAAACCAGCGGCACACAGAGAAGCAAGATCCCCAGAAATATACCCGCATAAATAATACATCTACGTTTCACAACGATCCTCCTCCTTGTAGAGATAATTCGCTATTGCCTGTAAAATTTAATTCTGTCAATATACCCGTACACCTTCCTCCACGGGCTTCTTTACTGGAGCCTTTTCAAGTAACCTCTTTTGCTGTTCGTATTTCCGGCGGTCGGAAATAGATGTGTTAATTCTAGCTACCGCCTCTATATAAAGATTACTGTCTCCATATCTGGCTGCCTTCTTATACATTTTTTTTGCGGTTTTGAGGTTTTCCAGGTCCCCGAAATTTTCACGAGCAACACCTAAATTATAATATGCCGCGGCGTTTGTAGACTCAACCTTGATTACTTCTTTCCATATTTCGATGGCCTCTTCCCATGCCCCGCGTTTGGCGAATTCAATCCCTCGCTTTATTATTTTGTGCCCACCGAACCCGTATTTACTACCATCATCGAATTGCACAACCGTTGAAATCTCAGTCGGTGAGATTTTTGCAACAAGCGCAGCGGCAACTTTGGCGGAAAGCTCATTTATGGCTTGATTCCCGGCGGGAAACTCGCTTAACTTCTTACCCCAAAATGCATGTTCCTTTTTACCGCCAAACTTCTCGTTATAATTTTCTGTAACCTTTCCTGTGGCAATGATCCTTTTTGTTCTCAGATCAAACACCTTAAAAGCCGCAGTAAGGGAAGCCTGACGGATAACATAGGGCACGGGTCTTAACACGGTACGTTTGATTTCTACATGGACCCACTTTCCAAATATATTCTTCTGCTTCTTGTACCGACCGGTACCCTCCTTCATGGCGACCTGATCAATACCACGTATGTCATTGATGTCGGCAGTCACACTTCCGGTAATTATGCCATCGGCCTGGAGATCCTCAAGGGCAGGCAAAAACCTGGGATCATCTATCTGGTCATAGATCACCTTGTCCAGTGCATTCATCCGGGTAGTATCTATGAGGTTGAAATGTTCAACCTCCGCAAGTTTACTATAAACGTCACTCCGGACGGTTTCTCCATATCTACCATCAAACTTAAGGACAGCCAGCGTGCGGATACCCCCCATAGATACCTCGGCAGGTCTGATACCACACACCTTTGTCTTTGCCGCACAACCGAACAAAGTCATCATGGCAAACAATACAAGTAATACGCTGAGTCTTAACCCGATAATCAGTTGGTTCTCTTGCATAAATATTTCCTTCATCCTTATTCCAAGAAAATAATTTATTTGCCTTTGTAAAGCTAATTTCTCCCAGGAATGGTCAAAAAAGGGGGAAACCTTTCTCTTTTGTTTATCAAACATATACCGCTGCTTAATGTCAACAATTAATTATTAAAGTGTCGAATAAGGATTAAAAAACTCTTGACAAGCTATTTATTTAATATTAACATTCTCAATTCTGATTTTTCTGGCTTTTGATTGGGATTGGAAGATTGCTGGCGTAGCTCAACAGGTAGAGCAGCTGATTTGTAATCAGCAGGTCGCGGGTTCGAGTCCCATCGCCAGCTCCAGGGAGGGGTTCCCGAGTGGCCAAAGGGAGCAGACTGTAAATCTGCCGGCGAAGCCTACGGAGGTTCGAATCCTCCCCCCTCCACCATGAAGCGGGAGTAGCTCAGTGGCTAGAGCATCAGCCTTCCAAGCTGAGGGTCGCGGGTTCGAATCCCGTTTCCCGCTCCACTTTATTGTCTCTTCTGGTTATGGGGGGAATCTTGGTTTTTGGATGTGTGATAGTGGTACCAAGTGGCGTAAGCTATCGGCTGTAGCTGATAGCGTTTTGGATTTTAACCGGCCCACGTAGCTCAGTCGGTAGAGCACATCCTTGGTAAGGATGAGGTCACCAGTTCAATCCTGGTCGTGGGCTCCATTTCAGTAAAAGTAGGTTTGCAATGAGAAGTATAATTACCTTGGCCTGTACGAAATGTAAACAAAGAAATTATACAACGACGAAGAACAAAAGAACCACGCAGGATCGTCTTGAATTAAAGAAATATTGTAAATTTTGCCGGGGGCATACCCTTCACAGGGAAACAAAATAGTAACGTGAGATTGCATCCTGAACCGGCCTATTCAAGAGGATAAAATGGATGGTGATGAGCCTCGTCTCTTCCTACGAAGCAAGGTATCCCAAGTCCTTTAAGCCGGGCAACAGTCTGTTAGGATATTACTCTACTATGTACAGGCCAGTAGCTCTAATGGATAGAGCGCCGGACTCCAAATCCGGATGATGGGGGTTCGAGTCCCTCCTGGCCTGCCATTTGTTTATGGTTATTGAAACAAGTTCAGCACAAGCATACATGAATTGGATAAGATAAATAAAATAAAAAAAATAAAGCAGTTCTTGAAAGAGGTAAGGGTTGAGCTGAGGAAGGTTGTATGGCCGACACCAAGGGAAGCTTTAGCCTCTACATCTGTTGTTGTGGTATTTGTTATTATTGTATCATTATTTCTCGGTGTTGTAGATTTTGGTCTTACTAAGATAATAAAGTTGTTTTTGGGTTAAGTATATGGCTTTTAAATGGTACGTCATTCACACATATTCAGGTTTTGAAAACAGAGTTAAGCTTTCCATGCAGGAGAGAATAGAAGCCGCAGGTATGGGGGAATATTTTTCAGATATTCTTGTGCCGGAGGAAGATGTTGTCGAGCTGGTTAGTGGCGAGAAAAAGACCTCTAAGAGGAAATTCTTTCCCTGTTATATACTTGTAAGGATGGAAATGACAGATGAAACGTGGCACATAGTGAAGAATACCCCCAAGGTTACCGGATTTATCGGAAGCAAGGATAAGCCGACTCCGATACCGGATGAAGATGTTGAATTACTGAAAACCAGAATAGATGAAGGAACCTTGAAACCGAAACCTAAATATGAATTTGAAGTTGGTGATCATGTAAGAATTATAGATGGACCATTTACAAACTTTGATGGAATGGTTGATGAAGTCAAGCCTGAGAAGGGGAAATTGAGAGTTATTGTTAGTATCTTTGGCAGGTCAACACCGGTAGAATTAGATTTTATTCAGATTGTTCAGAATTGATTTTAACGAAAGGTTTAAAGTTTTAAGTCTAAAGTTAAGAACTTGAAACTTGAGAATAAGGTGATCAAAATGGCAAAAAAGGTTATAGCAAGCATAAAACTTCAAATTCAAGCAGGTAAAGCATCTCCGTCGCCACCTATAGGTCCGGCCCTGGGTCAACATGGGGTGAATATTATGGAGTTTTGTAAGGCGTACAATGCCATGACACAGAACCAGGAAGGGATGATTATACCTGTAATAATAACTGTTTATGCGGATAGATCATTTACTTTTATTACCAAAACACCTCCAACTTCTGTACTTCTCAAACAGGCAGCCAAGATTGCGAAGGGTTCCGGAGATCCCAAAAGAGAGAAGGTTGGAGCAGTAACAGCAAAGCAGGTAAAGGAAATTGCTGAGTTAAAATATAGTGACCTTAACGCTCTGGATATGGAAGGGGCCATGAAAATCGTGGAGGGAACGGCAAGATCTATGGGGATTGAAATTGCGAGATAGAAGGGGTTGGGTTGAAAATGTTCAAGCAAGGTAAAAGTTTTTTAGAGGCGAAGAAAAAAATTAAATCTGGAAAGAGGTATCCCCCGAAGGAAGCTCTGGAACTGGTCATAAGTACCTCGAGGGCAAAGTTTGATGAGACTGTCGATGCAGCCATCAGACTGGGTGTAAATCCGAAACATGCAGATCAGATGGTCAGGGGGAGCGTAGTGCTTCCTAACGGTCTTGGGAAATCTGTAAGGGTGTTGGTTTTTGCAAAGGGTGATAAAGAAAAGGAAGCCCTTGAGGCAGGAGCAGATTTTGTTGGTTCTGATGAGATAATTGAGAACATAAAGGGAGGATGGATTGAGTTTGACAGAGTTGTTGCCACTCCTGATATGATGAGTAGCGTGGGAAAACTTGGGAAGATTTTAGGCCCGCGTGGATTGATGCCAAATCCAAAGGTTGGTACGGTGACCTTCGACGTGGGGAGAATTGTGAAAGAACTCAAAGCGGGTAAGATTGAGTTCAGGGTAGAGAAAGCAGGAATTGTACACAGTTCAGTAGGGAAAGTCTCTTTTGGAGAGGATAAGTTGTTGGAGAATATTCTGGCATTAGTGGATACTATTATAAGGTTGAAACCGGCATCGAGTAAAGGGACTTATCTGAAGAGCATATCACTTTCCACCACTATGGGTCCCGGAATAAAGATGGATCCCCTGAGCGTCAGAAACCTTTTAAGATAATTGTAAGCGGTTAATGCTCAGCAATCAGTGGTCAGCAAGATAAGGGAAATTAATAGTTCTCATGGGCCTTTGTTTTTACTGAAAGCTGACAGATGATCACTGAAAGCTGATAAGAGAGTCAGAGACAGCGGGTACAGGATGTTTAAACGATTTGAATCGGCCTGCCGAGACCCTCAGGTAGTTCAATGTTTCTTCCTGTATGAGTCTCTGATTTTCGAATAAATTCTCTCTTTGTAGTGAGAATTTTTGAAATTCGGAAGAAGAAAGGAGGCTAGAGATAGTTGGATCGAAGAACTAAGGAGCGGGTTGTTGCTGATCTTCGCGATAAAATTAAAGATGTGAAGCTGGCGGTTCTGGTGGATTATAGCGGTTTGAATGTTGAGAAGATTACTGCGTTGAGGAATGAACTGCGTAAGTGTGAAGCCGAATTCAGGGTAACAAAAAACACTCTCCTGGGAATTGCCTCTAAGGGTACAGATTTTGGTGTATTGGAGGAGTATTTCAAGGGGCCACTGGCTATTGCGATGAGTTATGATGATGAGGTTAAACCGACGAAGGTACTTGTGAATTTTGCCAAACAGAACGAAGAGATGGGGATTAAAGCCGGGATACTGGATGGTAAATTTTTAAGTAGAGAGAAGATATTTGTTCTGGCTGAACTTCCGGGGCGAGATATTCTCCTTGGGAAGGTTCTCTCCTTGTTGGTGGCAGCGCAGACTTCGCTGGTTAACGTACTGAATGGTGTTCCGAGAAACTTCGTTCAAGTTCTTGAGGCTTATCGGGCAAGTAAATAAAAAAATACAGGAAGGAATCAGAAAAATGGCGGATAAAAAGGAAACAAAAGAGGAAACAAAGCAGAAGGTAACAAAAGAAAAAGTGACAAAAGAGAAGGTGACAAAAGAGAAGGTGACAAAAGAAGACGTCATAAAATTTATTGAGGAAATGACGGTTCTTGAATTGTCGCAACTTGTAAAAGAACTGGAAGAGAAGTTTGGTGTTTCCGCAGCAGCTCCTATGTCTGTTGCAACTGCCGTGGCTGCCGGAGCAGGAGAGCCTTCAGAGGCAGAAGAAAAGACTGAATTTGATGTTATACTTACCAGTTTCGGTGACCAGAAGATCCAGGTTATAAAGGTTGTCAGGGCTTTGACAGGCTTGGGATTGAAAGAAGCTAAGAATCTGGTCGATGGCGTGCCTAAACCGGTTAAAGAGGCTACTTCAAAGGGTGAAGCTGAGGATATTAAGAAAAAACTGGAAGAGGTAGGTGCCAGCGTGGAGATTAAGTAACATAGTAATTGATAAAAAGTGTATCGTGACCTTCACTAATCACTGTAGGGGTAACTATGGGTGAGTTTAGAAAAAATTTTGGTCGTATTAGAAAAATAGTAGATATACCAAATCTCATTGATATCCAGAGAAAGTCATATGAGAGGTTCCTCCAGAGGGATGTACTTCCGGAAGAGAGGAGCAATTTTGGTCTTCAGGGTACTTTTAAAAGTGTTTTTCCTATTTTGGATTTCAGCGGTCAGTGTTCCCTGGAATTTGTAAGTTACAAAATAGGGGATACCAGATATGATGTGAGAGAGTGTCTTCAGAAGGGTATGACCTATGCAGCTCCACTGAAAATAGTGGCGAGACTTGTTGTTTTCGATATTGATCGGGACAGTGAGCAGAAGACAACCAAGGATATTAGAGATATTAAAGAGCAGGAGATTTACTTTGGCGAGATACCATTGATGACGGATAACGGTACTTTTATTGTCAATGGAACAGAGCGGGTCATAGTCAGCCAGCTTCACAGATCCCCTGGTATCTTTTTTGATCATGATAAAGGAAAGACACATGCCAGCGGAAAGCTCATATATTCGGCAAGAGTTATTCCTATCAGGGGTTCTTGGCTCGATCTTGAATTTGATTCTAAGGATTTCCTTTATGTTAGGATAGATAGAAGAAGAAAGATGCCTGTAACTATACTTTTAAAGGCACTTGGAAACTCTACTGAGGATCTGCTGAACTATTATTATGATATTGAAAAGGTGTTTCTCGAGGATGATCAGGTTTATATGTCATTGGGGGATTTTCTTGTTGGCGAGAGAGCGTCAGGAGATATTAAGGATGGAGAAGCTGGTGAGGTTATCATAAAAAAGGAAAGGAAAATTACCAAGTTAGCGCTGAAAAAGATTACGAAGTTAAATAAGGCTCGAATGCTTATAAATTATGATGATCTTGTGGGTAAGATACTTTCATCAGACGTATTGGACCCTGAAAACGGTGAGGTTTTGTTAAGATGCAATGACGAATTGACTATAGATAATTTGGAATTACTCCGCGAAAAGGGGACGAGTGAACTTCAATTTATTCACTTTGACGAAGAAAGAACAAATTTTTCCATAAGGAATACCCTCCTTATTGATAAGATTGAAACAGAAGAAGATGCCATAATTGAGATATACAGGAGACTACGACCAAGCAATCCACCAACCCTGGATACAGCACGCAGGTTTTTCCATAGTCTTTTTTTTAATCCTGATAGTTACGATCTTTCTAATGTGGGAAGAGCTAAGGTGAATTACAAGCTTGGCCTGGATGTCCCCACAGATGTGGTGGTACTGCGGAATGAAGATATTTTGACAGCGGTAAAATATCTTATTGATCTCAAGAATGGTGTGGGTGATTGTAGTATCGATGACATTGATCATTTAGGCAACAGGAGAACCAGATCCGTAGGAGAACTTATTGAAAATCAGTACAGAATAGGCTTGGTCAGGATGGAGAGAGCCATTAAGGAAAAGATGAGTCTTCAGGATGTTGAGACCATGATGCCCCATGATCTCATAAATGCCAAACCGGTTTTTGCTGTTGTTAATGAATTCTTTGGAAGTAGTCAGCTATCGCAGTTTATGGATCAGACGAATCCGCTTTCAGAAATTACGCATAAGAGAAGGTTATCCGCCCTCGGTCCAGGGGGGCTTACCCGTGAAAGGGCAGGTTTTGAGGTAAGGGATGTGCATTCATCTCACTACGGCCGAATATGCCCTATCGAAACCCCGGAAGGTCCCAATATAGGGCTGATTGTTTCTCTCAGTACCTACGCAAGAGTGAATGAATTCGGTTTTATAGAAACTCCGTACAGAGTGGTAAAAAATGGGAAGATTCTCGATGATATCAAATACTTGACGGCGATGGAGGAAGAAAAAAGTGTCATAGCCGAGGCGGATACTCCTGTCGATTCAAATGGGAGATTTAAACACAAGCTTATTTCTTCCAGGAGAGGGGAAGATTTTATTGCGGTAACGCCTGATAAAGTCGAGCTCATGGATGTATCACCCAATCAGCTTGTAAGTGTTGCCGCCGGGCTTATTCCTTTTTTAGAGCATGACGATGCCAACCGTGCACTGATGGGTTCCAATATGCAACGACAGGCAGTTCCACTTATGAAACCTGAGGACCCTCTTGTGGGTACAGGGATGGAGCAAGTTGTTGCGCGGGATTCCGGTGCTGTTATTGTGGCAAAAAGGCCCGGCATTGTGGAGAGTGTTGATGCATCGAGGATTGTAATTGAATATGGTGGCGAGGAAAAGGACCAGTTTGATGCAGGGGTTGATATATATAACCTGACCAAATTTCAACGTTCAAATCAGGATACGTGTTTTAATCATAAGCCGGTTGTAAACAATGGAGACAGAGTAAACAGGGGAGATGTAATAGCCGATGGAACTGCCACCAATAATGGAGAATTAGCACTGGGGAGAAATGTTGTAGTCGCCTTTATGTCCTGGGGGGGATACAATTATGAAGATTCCATTTTGATCAGCGAAAGAATAGTTAAAGAAGACGTTTACACGTCTATACATATTGAAGAATTTCACACGATGGCCAGGGATACGAAACTGGGTAAGGAGGAGATTACTAGAGATATCCCCAATGTAGGGGAGGAAACCTTGCAGAATCTGGATGAAAGTGGAATAGTTCGTATAGGTGTGTCGTTAAAGCCCGGAGATGTCCTGGTCGGGAAGATTACCCCTAGGGGTGAAACGCAACTATCTCCGGAGGAGAAGTTACTTCGGGCCATATTCGGTGAGAAAGCCGGCGATGTCAGGGATACATCTCTGCGTGTTCCCCCGGGGGTTGAGGGTATAGTTATAGATGCAAAGACATTTACCCGTAAGGGAACGGAAAAAGATTACAGATCACAGATTATAGAAGATGAAGAAATAGGATATTTACTTAAAGATAGGGATGATGAGATCAGGATTATTACCGGTAATGTAATGAAAGAAATTGCAAGTTTACTCATTGAAAAGATTTCTGCAGTGAAATTGGTTGATCCGAAAAAGAAAAAAGTTTTGTTGAAAAAAGGTGAAAAGATTACCGAAGATATACTGAACTGGATGCCATTTAGCCTCTGGAAGGAAATATCACTGTTAGATGAAGATATAGTGGAGGAGAGGATAGAGGCTCTATTCGTAAATCTTTCTAAAAAGATAGAATTGGTAGAGGCTTTTTTTGAGGAGAAGATAGAAAAATTGAAAACTGGAGATGAGCTTCCCCCGGGTGTGATCAAAATGGTTAAGGTTTATATTGCCATAAAAAGAAAACTTTCTGTTGGTGATAAGATGGCTGGAAGGCATGGCAACAAGGGAGTGTTATCCAGGATACTTCCAGAAGAGGATATGCCTTTTACTAAGGATGGCATTCCTGTTGATATAGTTTTAAATCCCCTGGGTGTGCCCTCGCGTATGAATGTAGGGCAAATCCTTGAAACTCACCTCGGATGGGCTGCAAAGGAATTGGGAAATAAGATAAATTCTCTGTTAGAGAAAAAATGCAGTGTGGATATCATGAAAAAGGAGATGAAAAAAATATATTCCTCACCTGAGTTTGACACTTTTATAGATGGGGTTTCTGGGGAAGAGCTCAAGAGATTTGTAAGCCGATTAAAAAGGGGCATCCCTATGGCCACACCGGTTTTTGATGGTGCCGACGAAGGCGATATAAAAAATATGCTGAAATTGGCTGGTCTTCCGGAAAGCGGGCGGACCTTACTTTTTGATGGTAGGACCGGCGAGTCTTTTGATCAAGAGATAACTGTGGGGATAATTTATATGCTGAAGCTTCACCATCTTGTTGATAATAAAATCCACGCCAGATCGATTGGCCCATATTCTCTTGTTACGCAGCAGCCTCTTGGAGGGAAAGCACAGTTTGGTGGCCAGAGGTTGGGTGAAATGGAAGTCTGGGCGATGGAGGCCTATGGTGCTGCTTATTCGTTACAGGAGTTTCTTACAGTCAAATCCGATGATGTAGCTGGAAGAACAAGGACATATGAATCTATTGTTAAAGGAGAACACAAATTTGAAGCGGGGATTCCCGAATCCTTCAATGTTCTTGTCAATGAGTTACGGGGGCTCTGTCTTGATGTAGGGTTAATTGAAAAAGATTAAACGTTCAGTTTAAAGCTGGGGACGTAAAACTTTAAACTCAAAGCTTAAGTAAGGAGATATATCCAGTGGAAGATATCTTTAGTTTTTTTGAAAAGCCGAAGGATCCTGTAAGATTTAATGCAATAAGGATGGCTATTGCTTCACCGGAGAAGGTTCTTTCGTGGTCTCATGGAGAGGTCAAAAAGCCTGAGACAATAAACTATAGAACATTCAAGCCGGAGAGGGATGGACTCTTTTGCGCGAAGATATTCGGGCCAGTTAAGGATTATGAGTGCCTCTGTGGCAGGTATAAAAGGATGAAACACAGGGGAGTTGTTTGTGAAAAATGTGGTGTTGAGGTTATTCAATCAAAGGTTCGCAGAGAGAGAATGGGGCACATATCCTTAGCGGCACCAGTGGCCCATATCTGGTTTCTAAAGAGCCTTCCCAGCCGGATAGGGAATGTACTCGATTTAACACTTAAAGAGCTGGAGAGAGTGCTTTATTTTGAGTTCTGGATCGTTTTGGATCCGAAGAATACACCTTTGAAAAAGAAGGAAGTTCTTTCTGAGGAAAGGTATTCGGAATTGAAGGAGGAATATGGTACAGATGCCTTTGAGGCAGGAATAGGTGCCGAGGCTGTCAGAAAACTTCTGGAAGAAATTGATATAGATGAGTTAGACGAAGAACTCAGATTGGAACTGAAGGTAGCTACTTCTGAAACAAAAAAGAAAAAGCTGATAAAAAGATTGAAGATTGTTGAGGCCCTGAGAAAATCGGGGAATAAACCAGAGTGGATGATTCTGACAGTTTTACCTGTAATTCCTCCCGAGCTTCGGCCTCTGGTACCCCTGGATGGCGGTCGTTTTGCCACGTCGGATCTCAATGATCTTTACAGGAGGGTCATTAATAGAAATAACCGCCTGAGACGATTGCAGGAGCTTTCCGCACCGGAAATTATTATAAGAAATGAGAAAAGGATGCTTCAGGAAGCGGTAGATGTTCTCTTTGACAATGGCAGGAGGGGAAGGGCCATTACTGGATCCAATAAAAGACCTCTTAGATCTCTGTCGGATATGCTGAAGGGTAAACAGGGGAGGTTCAGGCAAAACCTCCTTGGTAAGAGGGTTGATTACTCGGGAAGATCTGTAATCACTGTAGGACCCGACCTGAGATTACATCAGTGTGGACTTCCTAAAAAAATGGCATTGGAGCTGTTTAAGCCCTTTATTTATAACAGGCTTGAGGAGAAGGGTTATGTAACCACTGTTAAGAGTGCAAAGAAGATGGTTGAAAAAGAAGTGCCTGAAGTATGGGATGCGTTAGATGAAGTTGTTCGTGAATATCCCGTTTTACTAAATCGTGCTCCAACTTTGCACAGACTTGGTATCCAGGCTTTTGAACCTGTTCTTATAGAGGGAAAAGCAATACAGCTTCATCCTCTGGTCTGTCCTGCATTTAATGCTGACTTTGACGGCGACCAGATGGCTGTTCATGTGCCCTTGTCAGTTGAAGCACAGACAGAAGCAAGGGTCCTTATGATGTCGACAAACAACATCCTTTCTCCGGCTAATGGTAAGCCGATTATTGTTCCCGGGCAGGACATCGTCCTCGGAATTTATTATCTAACCAGGTCCGAAGACTATGTCGAGGGAGGAGGAATGGTTTTCTCCGGTCCCGATGAGGTAAGAAGCGCCTTCGATTCCGGTGTGGTTGATCTTCATGCGAAGATTAAAGTTCGGATTGGGGATGAAATGAAGGAGACAACAGTAGGGAGAGTTTTGTTGTATGAAATTGTTCCTGAAGAAATTTCTTTTGATATTATCAATAAAGTTATGAACAAGAAGATGCTGGCAAATCTAATTGATTATTGTTACAGATCTTGTGGGGATAAGGCAACGGTATTGCTTGCGGACAGGTTGAAGGATCTTGGTTTCAAGTTTGCCACAAAGTCCGGTGCATCCTTTGCAGCGGATAGCATGATCATACCTGCCAGTAAAAAAGATATTGTTGCTAATGCTGACCGCAACGTTCTGGAGATGCAGAAGCAGTACATGGATGGTCTTATTACGGATGGGGAACGTTATAACAAGGTCATAGATATCTGGGCTCAGGCTACTGAGAAGGTTGCCGATGAGATGCTTGGTGTTATCGGAACGGAAGAGATAGAGATGCTGGATGGTGAGAAAGTAAAAAAAGAGAGTTTTAATCCTATTTATATGATGGCTGATTCAGGTGCCCGTGGGAGTGCAGCACAGATAAGACAGCTCGCAGGGATGAGAGGATTGATGGCAAAACCGTCCGGGGAAATTATAGAGACTCCGATTACCGCAAATTTCAAGGAAGGTCTGTCCGTCCTCCAGTATTTTATTTCGACACATGGTGCCAGAAAAGGTCTTGCTGATACTGCCCTTAAGACGGCAAATTCAGGCTATCTTACCAGAAGACTTGTTGATGTGGCCCAGGACTGTATTATTACCGAAGAAGATTGTGGTACGATTGACGGTATCTATGTCTCTGCCCTCGTGGAAGGTGGGGAAATAATAGAAACAGTGGGTGAACGTATTCTGGGAAGAGTTGCTCTTGATAGTATCAAAGATCCTTTTACCGGCGAGATTTTAGTGGAAGCCAATCAGGAAATTGATGAAGCTCTCACGGAGAAAATTGACCGGGCTGGTATAGAAAGGGTTAAAATGAGATCCGTTCTGACCTGTAAGTCGAAGCATGGAGTCTGTGCCAGGTGTTACGGAAGAGATCTGGCTCATGGACACCTTGTGAATATTGGTGAGGCTGTTGGTATTATTGCAGCCCAATCCATTGGTGAGCCGGGTACCCAGTTAACCATGAGAACATTTCATATCGGTGGTACCGCAAAGTTTGAAGAACACTCTACACTGGAGGCGAGACATGCGGGTGCCATAAAGTTCGTGAATCTCAATACGGTTAAAGGCAAAGAAAACCAACTTGTGGTAATGAACAGAAGTGGAGAAATCCATGTCCTGGACGAAATGGGGAGAAACCGTGGTAAGTATCCCGTTCCCTATGGGGCACATCTGAAGGTGAAAGATGGTAATAAGATAGCTGTGGGAGATTTGGTTGCAGAATGGGATCCCTTTTCAATACCGATTCTTTCGGAGGTTGATGGAACAGTTACATTCGGAGATATTTTTGAAGGTGTAACCATGAGGGAACAGGTTGATGAGGTAACCGGTCTTTCCAGGAAGGTTGTTGTTGAGTACAGGGATTCAAATTTGCGTCCGAGAATTTCGATAAAAGATAAAGATGGGAAAACGGCCAGGGTGCCTGGAACGAATATAATTGCGAGGCACCAGCTTTCAGTTGGAGCAAATATTGTTGTTTCAGAGGGTGAATACGTAAGTGCAGGTGATATTATTGCCAAGATTCCCAGAGAGACCACTAAGACAAAGGATATTACAGGGGGTCTTCCCAGGGTGGCAGAACTCTTTGAGGCAAGAAAACCGAAGGAATATGCCGTAATAACGGAAATTGATGGAGCGGTCTCCTTTGGTAAGGATGTCAAGGGGAAGAGAAAGATTATTATAACCCCCGATGTTGGCGATACGAAAGAATACCTGATTCCTAAGGGAAAACATATAAGTGTTCAGGAAGATGATAGAGTTGTAGCTGGAGAACCTCTGATGGGTGGCGCCCAAAATCCCCATGATCTTCTCTCCATTAAGGGAGAGAAAGAATTGGCCAGGTACCTGGTTGATGAAGTACAGGAAGTTTACAGACTACAGGGTGTCAAGATTAATGACAAGCATATAGAGATTATTGTACGTCAAATGCTTTACAGGATTAAGGTTATACATCCAGGGGATACCACTTTCCTTACAGATGAGCAGGTGGAGAAATATAGATTTGAAGAAGAGAATGAAAGAATTATTGTCGAGGGGGGCGAACCGGCCATAGGAGAGTCGGTTCTCTTAGGAATTACAAAGGCATCTCTAAGTACGGGAAGCTTTATTTCGGCAGCGTCCTTTCAGGAAACGACACGCGTTCTCACAGAGGCCAGCCTGTCTGGAAAAGTAGATTACCTAATGGGGCTTAAAGAAAATGTTATTATGGGAAGACTGATTCCTGCAGGAACAGGCCTTGCGATGTATAAAAAACTGGGGATCAGGGTTGAAACCGAAGAAGAGTTGGAACAAATAAGCGAAGAAAAGAGTGAGAAAACTCTTGACATGCAAGTTGCGAATTGATAGAAAATCGCGTTTTGCTGTCAGGTAATCTGATGCTGGAGGAACTATGCCTACAATAAATCAGCTCGTTCGTAAGAGTAGAATAAAGATAAAGAAAAAAACCTTAACGCCTGCTCTTGCTGGTTCTCCACAGAGAAGAGGGGTCTGCGTCAGGGTTTATACATCTACTCCCAAGAAACCGAATTCCGCCTTGAGAAAAGTTGCAAGAGTGCGCCTTACCAGTGGTTACGAGGTTACTTCATATATACCGGGAATGGGACATAATCTTCAGGAACATTCTGTTGTTCTTGTCAGGGGAGGCAGGGTGAAGGACCTTCCCGGGGTTAGATATCAGGTAGTAAGAGGTACGCTTGATACTATGGGCGTACAGGATAGGAAACAGGGCAGATCGAAATATGGAGCGAAAAAACCGGGGTGATATGTAAGCTATTATCTGTCAGCCTTCAGCACAAACGGAGAATATGGCGTGAGACGGTTTTTATTTTGCTGGTGGCTGAACACTGAATGCTTGCCTGTATAAGGATGATAAAATGCCGAGAAGAAGAGAGATAGCGAAGAGAGAGGTACTGTCGGATTCTAAGTATAATAGTGAACTTGTGGCGAAATTCACAAATAATCTGTTAATGAAAGGGAAGAAAAGTGTTGCAGAATCTATTCTCTATGGTGCTTTTGATATAATTGAAAAGAAGACGAAGGAGTTACCCCTTGAAGTTTTTGAAAAGGCTGTAAATAATGTGAAGCCTATCTTAGAAGTTAAGTCAAGGCGGGTAGGAGGATCCACTTATCAGGTGCCGACAGAGGTACGACAGGCCAGAAAGGTTTCTCTGGGGATTAAGTGGTTGATAGATAATGCAAGAAAACGTGCCGGTAAGAGTATGAAAGAGAAATTAGCCGCTGAACTTATGGATGCTGCCAGTAACAGGGGAGCCTCTGTCAAAAAAAAGGAAGATGTGCACAAAATGGCTGAGGCGAATAAAGCCTTTGCGCATTACAGATTTTAGTTGAGCGGCTATCGGTGGTGAATCAAATTGGCACGTTTAGTTCCTTTAAATAATATTCGTAATATTGGTATCATGGCTCACATAGATGCCGGTAAAACTACTACAACGGAGCGGATATTATATTATACTCGGGAATCCTATAAAATAGGGGAGGTTCATGATGGCACAGCCGTCATGGACTGGATGGAGCAGGAGCAGGAAAGAGGCATTACTATAACCTCTGCAGCAACCATGTGTACCTGGCGAGATAACCGTATAAATATAATAGATACACCGGGTCACGTTGACTTTACCATAGAAGTTGAAAGATCTTTGAGAATTTTGGATGGTGCAGTTGCTCTCTTCTGTGCCGTGGGGGGGGTAGAACCCCAGTCTGAGGCGGTCTGGAGGCAGGCCGATAGATACCGTGTTCCACGCATAGCCTTTATTAATAAGATGGACAGAGTGGGTGCGGATTTTGTGAAGGTGGTTTCATCAATCAGGGAAAGGCTTGGTGCGAATCCGATTCCTGTACAGCTTCCCATAGGAAAAGAAGAGAAATTCATGGGAGTAGTTGATCTTATTCGAATGCGGGCCATTATCTATGACGAGGATTCTTTTGGTAGCAGGTTCAGTGAAGTTGGAATTCCTCCTGAGATGGCAGATATCTCCCGTGAGTATAGAGAAAAACTCATTGAACACCTTGCTGATTATGACGAGGATTTGATGGGAAAATATTTGGATGAAAAAGCTCTTTCACATGAAGAAATAATAAGAGTGATGAGGAAAGCAACCCTGTCCTCAAAAGTAATACCTGTTTTATGTGGTTCTGCTTTTAAAAACAAGGGTGTACAGCCTCTTCTGGATGCCGTAGTGGATTATCTTCCGTCTCCTTTGGATAGGCCTCCTGTGGTGGGGCGTGGTCTCGATGGAGACGATATAGAAAGAGTCGCCAGCGATGATTCGCCATTTTCATCTCTTGCCTTCAAGATTGTGACTGATCCATTTGTCGGTCAGTTGACTTACTTCAGGGTTTATTCCGGCGTTTTAAAAGCAGGTTCTTATGTATACAATGCGTCGAGAGAGAAGAAGGAACGAATAGGACGATTGCTCAAGATGCATGCCGATAAAAGGGAACAGATTGAAGAAGTTCGTACCGGTGATATCGCTGCTGCAGTCGGGTTGAATTTGTCCACTACGGGCGATACAATTACTGATCCCGGTCACCCGTTGAGGCTTGAGATGCTTGAATTTCCGGAGCCGGTTATCGCTATAGCGATAGAGCCTAAAACGAAAACGGATGAAGAAAAGTTGGATAATGCTCTGCAGAAGATAGCTCGCGAGGATCCTTCATTTAAGGTAAAGGTGGACAGGGAAACCGGTCAAACATTGATTTCTGGAATGGGAGAATTACATCTTGAGATTATCGTTAACAGGCTTTCCAGGGAGTTTAGTCTTGGGGCAAATATTGGCAGTCCGCAGGTAGCTTATAAAGAGACAATCAGAAAAAGCGTCAGGTCGGAAGGAAAGTTTGTTAAACAGTCGGGAGGTAGAGGCCAATATGGCCATGTATGGCTGGAGATTGAACCGAATGAGCCTGGTTGTGGATTTGAATTTAGAGACAAAATTGTTGGAGGTGTCGTCCCCAGAGAGTATATACCGGCAGTAGAAAAGGGAATTGCTGAGGCAATGGAAGAGGGAGTCTTGGCGGGTTTCCCCGTTGTTGATATAGTGGTAAGTCTGGTTGATGGATCTTTTCATGAAGTTGATTCATCGGAAGTGGCATTCAAAATAGCAGGTTCAATGGGATTGAAAAATGGTGTGAGGCGTGCCCACGCTGTGCTGCTGGAGCCGGTTATGTCTGTTGAAGTTGTAGTTCCGAAGGAGCACATAGGAGATGTGATCGGCAATCTCAGTTCCAGGAGAGGAAAGATCGTCAGCATTGAGTCGAGACCGGATTCGGAGGCAGTACATGCGGAGGTGCCTTTAGCTGAGATGTTTGGCTATGCAACTGATCTAAGGTCAAAAACACAGGGAAGGGCCACCTATACGATGCATTTTCTTAATTACAGTACGGTATCCGAGGGGTTGGCGAAGGATATAATTGAAAAAAAGTTAAATTGACAGGGCATTAAAAAAGTAGGATAATAAAATCAACTATTCTATCTTAAGGAGGTAATGGAGATGGCCAAGAAAAAGTTTGAAAGGATAAAGCCACATCTAAATATAGGAACGATAGGTCATGTGGATCATGGTAAGACAACGCTTACTTCCGCAATTACAAAACATCTGGCCAAAAAAGGGTTTGCAGAATATATGCCTTTTGATTCAATCGATAATGCTCCGGAAGAGAAGGAAAGAGGTCTTACTATTAATATTTCCCATGTAGAGTATCAGACGGATGCGAGACATTATGCCCATGTTGATTGTCCGGGACATGCTGACTATATAAAAAATATGATTTCAGGAGCAGCTCACATGGATGGCACGATTCTGGTGGTTGCTGCGTCGGATGGACCTATGCCTCAAACGAGGGAACATATCCTCCTTGCGAAGCAAGTCCAGGTTCCCTATATCGTGGTTTTTATGAATAAAATTGACCTGGTCGATGATCTGGAACTTCTTGATCTGGTGGAGCTTGAACTGAGGGAACTTTTAAGTGAATATGATTTCCCGGGTGACGATATTCCGATTATCAGAGGATCGGCTCTGAAGGCTCTTGAGAGTGATGATTCGGAGTCTGAAGATGTTAAGCCTATTTGGGATTTAATGAATGCTGTTGATAGCTATGTTCCTGAACCTCTTCGTGATCTGGATAAGCCATTTCTAATGCCGATTGGTGATGTTTTCAGTATATCAGGTCGTGGTACCGTGGTTACCGGCAGGGCGGATCGGGGTATCGTCAGGACGGGAAATGAAGTAGAGATAGTTGGTATCAGGCCTACCTTTAAAACGGTGTGTACCGGTGTTGAAATGTTTCGCAAGACATTGGATGAGGGGAGAGCCGGTGAAGATATAGGTGTACTCCTGCGTGGTACCAAGCGGGATGAGGTTGAAAGGGGACAGGTTGTGGCGGAGCCCGGAACGATTACTCCTCATACAAGATTTAAGGCGGCGGTTTATATCCTGACCAAGGAGGAAGGTGGGAGACATACTCCTTTCTTTGCCGGTTATCGTCCTCAGTTCTATTTCAGGACAACGGATGTAACGGGTGTTGTTATGTTGCCCGAAGATGTTGAGATGGTTATGCCTGGCGACAATGTAAATATGGAGGTTCAACTTATTACTCCTATAGCTATGGAGGAACAGCTCAGGTTTGCTATCCGTGAGGGTGGTAGAACTGTTGGCGCTGGTGTTGTAAGCGAAGTTATAGAATAAAGAAAAGCAAAATTCCTCCTGATCTTTTTGTTAATTACTGGTAGAAATATAAATGGAAAATCAAAGAATAAGAATTCGTCTTAAGGCCTATGATTATAAGTTGCTGGATCGATCTGTGGAAGATATTGTTGGCACAGCAAAAAGGACAGGAGCTCGTGTAGCCGGGCCAATACCTTTGCCTACTGTAATAAATAAATACTGTGTCAACAGATCTCCTCATGTTGACAAGAAATCAAGGGAGCAATTTGAAATCAGGACGCACAAAAGGTTGATTGATATCATTGAACCTACGCAAGCTACTGTGGATGCGCTAATGAAGCTGGATCTATCGGCCGGTGTTGATGTTGAAATAAAATTGTAGGTATGGGAACACAAGGGAGATGGATTTTTTGAAAGACTATCTCTCTTGTTTTTTGTGTAATTATAAATCATATGGCGTAAGGACCTACGCCGATAGTGCAAATTTTGGTTTGAAGAAATTATATATGGTTATGGAAAAGGGACTTATAGGTAGAAAATTAGGGATGACACAGATATTTTCAGGAGATGGTATGGCTATTTCTGTTACAGTTGTCGAAATGGGTCCCTGCATTGTCACACAGAAAAAAACCAAAGAAATTGATGGTTACAATGCCGTACAGTTAGGCTTTGGGTTGGCAAAAAAAAAGAATGTTACTAAACCGATACAGGGACATTTGAGAAAAACAGGAAGCAGCTCTTTTCGGGTTTTGAGAGAGTTCAGGACGACGTCCCCTGACGATTACGAAGAAGGTCAAGAACTGAAGGCGGATATTTTTGAAGTAGGTGATTATGTTGATGTAATTGGAATAAGTAAGGGAAAGGGCTTTGCCGGTGTGATAAAGAGGCATGGCTTTAAAGGAGGCAGGGCTACCCATGGTTCGATGTTTCACAGGGCACCAGGATCTATAGGGGCCAGCGCCTATCCCTCAAGAGTTTTTAGAGGAAAGAAGCTTCCAGGGCATATGGGTAACAGGAGGAACACGGTACAAAATCTCATGATCTTAGGGGTCAGACCAGATGAAAATCTGATTCTGGTTAGAGGATCGGTTCCAGGGAGCAGGGATAGTATTGTTTTAGTTAAGAGTTCTATAAAAAAACGTAGTGAAGTGAATGGGGATCCGGAATAGCATGCCAGTCTTGAATGTTTATGACATTGAGAATAGTAAGGTTTCTGAGATAGAGCTGAGTGATTCTGTCTTTGGTGTGGAGGTAAAGGAAAATTTTATTTACGAAGTTGTGAGGATGCAAATGGCGGCAAAGAGACGTGGAACATCCTCAACAAAGGGCAGAAGCGATGTCAGAGGAGGAGGCAGAAAACCGTGGCGCCAGAAAGGAACAGGGAGAGCGAGAGCAGGAACTATAAGATCCCCTATCTGGAGAGGTGGTGGGGTCGCGTTTGGTCCCAAACCGAAAGATCATTCTTATAAAGTGCCCAAAAAGATTAGGAGAGCAGCCCTTATATCCGTTCTCAGCATGAAGGTCAAAGAGGAGAAGATATTAATTCTCAAAGATTTTCCCATGGCGGAAATGAAAACGAAAAAGTTTAAAGAAGTACTTGATAGATTCGGACTGGAAAGCATACTCTTCGTTCTGGATAAGTCTAATCCCGTGTTGGAGAAATCTTCGAGAAATCTTAAGGAAGTAAAAATGATGAGATCAGAAGGTATTAATGTATATGACCTGCTAAAGTATGACAATCTTATTCTGTTAGAACCAACGGTTAAAATGATTGAGGGAGCAATGCTTTCATAATGGATATGTATTCTATCATAAAAAGACCGATCCTCACGGAGAAGAGTACTATTGCAAGGGATGAGGAAAATAAGTATTTCTTTGAGGTAGATCGTAGAGCAAATAAAATCGAAATCGCTAAAGCGGTTGAGAAACTTTTTAAAGTAAAAGTTTTAAATATCAGCACGATGAATGTTCAAGGTAAGAAGAAAAGAGTAGGGAAGATTGCGGGTAAGAGAAACGATTGGAAAAAGGCTGTAGTTACCCTTGCTCCCGGTAATAGTATAGAAATTTATGAAGGGGTTTAGTTAAAGTTTCGGGTTTCGAGTTTCGAGTTTGAGATTTAAAGTTAAGGAATAAAGGATTTAGATAGATGGCAATTAAAAAATATAAACCAACATCACCTGGTAGAAGATTTCAGACCTGTTCAACTTTCGAAGAAATTACTAAAACTCAACCGGAAAAGAGTCTTCTACAACCTATGAGTCGAACGGGTGGTAGAAACAATAATGGGAGAATAACCAGCAGGCATATCGGAGGAGGTCACAAAAGAAGGTATAGGGTGATAGATTTCAAGCGGGAAAAAATGAATGTGCCTGCCAGGGTAGCCTCCATTGAATATGATCCGAATCGGTCTTCAAGAATAGCACTTCTTCATTATGTTGATGGAGAGAAAAGGTATATACTTGCTCCAGTTGACCTTGAAGTGGGCGATGTAGTCGTAAGTAGTGAGAATATTGAGATAAAATCGGGTAACGTCACTGCCCTGAAAAACATACCTCTTGGTTCTCATATCCATAATTTGGAGCTGAAAATTGGCAAAGGAGGGCAAGTGATCAGAAGTGCAGGTACCTATGGTCAGATCATGGCAAAGGAAGGAAAGTATGCTCAGGTTAGACTTCCCTCCGGAGAAGTTAGAAAAGTTTTGATAGAATGTAAGGCGACGATCGGACAGGTGGGGAATATCGACCATGAGAATGTAAGTCTGGGAAAGGCCGGCAGGACAAGATGGTTGGGAAGACGTCCCAAGGTACGTGGCGTGGCTATGAATCCTGTTGATCATCCTCTTGGTGGAGGTGAGGGTAGATCCTCTGGAGGAAGACATCCCGTAACTCCATGGGGAGTTCCCACTAAAGGATATAAAACCAGAAGAAATAAAAGTTCAGATAAATATATTGTTAGAAGAAGGGGTTAAGGAATGGCTCGCTCAATTAAGAAAGGTCCGTACATTGATGAAAAACTTCTTAAAAAAGTTAGGAGGGCCGATGCTTCGGGAGACAGGAGTGTGATCAAGACCTGGTCTCGTCGTTCCACAGTTACCCCTGAATTAGTAGGTTATACCTTTGCTGTTCACAACGGAAGGAGATTTATCCCGGTGTTTATTACCGAAAATATGGTTGGACATAAGCTTGGTGAATTTGCGCCAACAAGGATATTTCATAGTCATGCAGGTGACAGAAAGTCAAAGTTACACAGCTAAGTTACATTGTTATGGTTGAGATTGGAGTTTAAAGAGATATGGAAACAAGGGCTATTGCCAAATATATCCGGATTTCACCACAAAAGGCAAGATTAGTGGTGGATCTGATCAGGGGTAAGAAGATCGAAGAAGCACAAAGGGTATTGGCCTTTACGAGGAAAAAGGCTGCTGGTATTGTGGAAAAAGTGTTAAAGTCGGCAGTTGCGAATGCGACACAGAATCCTAATGTTGATGAAAAGATACTTTATGTGAAAGAGATATTTGTGGGTCGGGGCCCAACATTAAAAAGATGGAGAGCAAGAGCACAGGGAAGAGCGGCTATGATAAAAAAGAGAATGAGCCATATAACCGTTATACTGGATGAAGAGTAGCGAATAAGGAGGTGAAGGCTTGGGGCAAAAAGTTAATCCGATAGGGTTTAGACTGGGCATTAACAAGACATGGGGTTCTCAGTGGTTTGCAGAAAAGAACTATAGCAAGTTATTGCATGAAGATATTGAGATCAGGAAGTACTTAAAAGGGAAATTTTATCATGCAGGTATATCAAAAATAGATATTGAGAGGGCTGCTGATAGGGCTAAGATGAATATTCATGCTGCCCGTCCGGGGATTCTTATAGGTAAAAAAGGGTCAGAGATTGAAAATCTCAAGAAGGATATTGAAAAGATTACAAAAAGTGAGTCTATTATAAATATCCTTGAGGTACGCAAGCCTGAAATAGATGCACAACTTGTTGCTGAGAATATTGCCCTTCAGCTTGAGAGGAGGGTTGCCTTCAGGAGGGCTATGAGGAGGAGTGTTACATCTGCCCTGAAGTTCGGTGCTAAGGGGATAAGGGTAATCTGTTCCGGGAGACTTGGGGGTGCCGAGATGGCAAGAAGAGAATGGTACAAAGAGGGGAAAGTTCCACTTCACACCTTGCGAGCAGATATTGATTATGGTCTTGCTGAGGCGCGAACGACTTATGGGATTATTGGAGTGAAGGTTTTGATATATCATGGTGAGGTGCTACCGGATAAGAAGGCTGACGGTTAAGGGCAAACAAGGGGTTTTTTAAATTATGTTAATGCCGAAGAGGGTGAAATACAGAAAGTTGCAAAAGGGCCGCATGAAAGGGAAGCCTGTCAGGGGGTGTAGTGTAGTCTTCGGGGAGTATGGTTTGCAGGCAACCGAATGTGGGTGGATAACTGCGAGACAGATTGAGGCTGCACGTATTGCGATAACCCGCCATGTCAGGCGCGGAGGGAAAATCTGGATAAGAATTTTTCCTCACAAATCGCTTACTAAAAAACCGGCAGAGACTCGTATGGGAAAGGGAAAAGGATCTCCTGAGGAATGGGTTGCAGTTGTGAAGCCTGGTATGATTCTGTATGAAATGGAAGGGATTTCAAAAGATGTGGCTCATGAAGCCTTCAGGTTAGCATCACATAAACTTCCGCTATCGACAAAGATTCTTTCCAGGGGAGATGTCTTATGAAAATTCAAGAGATTAGAGATCTCAGTATTGAGGAACTGGAACAGAAACAAAAAGATCTTGTTGAGGAACGTTTTAAGCTCCGCCTCCGCCATGCTACCTCTCAACTGGATTCCCCCTTTGTGATGAAAAATGTCAGAAAGGATATAGCGCGCATAAAAACAGTTTTAAGGGAAAGAAAAGCCGGGAGATAGATATGGATAATCGGGGCAACAGGAGGACCATACAGGGTGTTGTGGTCAGTAATAAGATGGACAAAACAATCGTCGTTGTGGTGGAGAGGTTGGTCAAACATCCCGGGTTTCATAAGTATATAAGAAAACGAGCTAAATATAAGGTACATGATGAGGAGAGCAGATGCAACGTTGGTGATAGGGTTCTAATTGTGGAATCACGCCCTCTGAGTAAGGGCGTTAGGTGGAGAATGCGTGAAATACTGGAAAAGGCGAGGTAACCATGAGCTTTCAGTGGGCAGCTTTCAGCCTTCAGCTCGAATGGATTAGGCGTAAGACTACTTTTCTTTATCTTACTGGTGGCTTAGTGCCGACTGCTGAACGCTCATGCTTAAGAAACTTACAAGGTAGTTCTTCGGAGAGGTAACCGCGATTTTGTTGGGGTATGTTTTATGATTCAGATGCAGACTATTTTAAATGTGGCGGATAATTCAGGAGCGAAGAAAGTCTGCTGCATCAAAGTACTTGGAGGCTCCAAAAGAAGGTATGCCAGCCTTGGTGATATAATAGTAGTGTCGGTGAAAGAGGCCATTCCAAATTCAAGGGTCAAAAAAGGGGATGTAATGAGGGCTGTTGTTGTAAGAACGGCAAAAGGGGTAAGAAGACCGGATGGTACATACCTTAAATTTGGCGATAATTCTGCTGTACTGATAAATAATCAAATGGAGCCTGTAGGGACAAGGATATTTGGACCGGTAGCCCGTGAATTGCGGGCCAAGCAATTTATGAAAATAGTGTCTCTGGCACCTGAAGTCTTATAAAAGTTCGCAGAGGCCAGGAGAATACTCCTGGCCTCTGCGAACTTTTGTGATATCGATTGCAACATAAGTACTAAGGAAGTGAATATGCCTGTAAAACGTTTGAAAAAGGGTGATACGGTTGTGGTTGTTGCCGGTAAGGAAAAAGGAAAAACCGGCAAGATACTTACTGTTATCGAAAAGAAAAACCGTGTAATTGTAGAAAAGTTGAATTTTATAAAAAAACATCAGAGACCGGATACCCATGGAAAAGGTGGCATCGTCGAGAGAGAAGGGTCGATAACTATATCCAATGTTATGCTGATGTGTAACAAATGTGATACTGGTGTCAGGGTTGGATACAGATTGTTGGATGATGGGAAAAAGGTACGTGTCTGCAAAAAGTGTAATGAGATATTGGATGATTAAACTGGGGAAGGGTGGATGGTTAGATTAAAGGAATATTATAAAGGAGAAGTAATTCCTGCCTTGATAAAGGAATTTAAATATAAAAGCAAGATGGAGGTTCCCAAACTTGAAAAGATTGTTGTGAATATGGGTTTGGGAGAGGCGATTCAAAACATCAAGATAATCGATAATGCTGTTCAAGAACTTTCCATGATTGTGGGGCAGAGGCCGGTTGTCACAAAGGCAAGGAAGTCGATTGCTACATTTAAACTTCGTAAAGGTATGTCAATAGGATGTATGGTTACTTTAAGGGGGGACAGGATGTACGAGTTTTTTGACAGGCTTGTTAATGTCGCCCTCCCAAGGGTTAGGGATTTTAGGGGGATTCCGCCCAAATCTTTTGACGGAAGGGGGAATTTCGCCATGGGGATTAAAGAGCAGTTTATCTTTCCCGAGGTGGATTACGATAAGATTGATAAGGTCAGGGGAATGAATATAGTGGTTGTCACTTCTGCTAAAACAGATAATGAGGGAAAGCAACTCTTGAAACTCATGGGGATGCCTTTTAAAAATTGAAACTATGAAGAAGGTTTAAAGTTATAGGTTATTTTGATTGAAACTCAGATAGGAGTTACGCGTGGCAAAAAAGTCTTTAATTGCAAAGGCAAAAAGGGGAAAGAAATTTCCCGTGAGGGAATATAACCGGTGCCCTCTTTGTGGGAGGCCAAGAGCATATTATAGAAAATTTGATATGTGCAGGATATGTTTGAGGAAACTTTCACTGGCAGGGGAAATTCCTGGGATGATAAAATCGAGCTGGTAGCAACAAATATCTGTAGGGTCTGTTTGTTCCCCGAACAGACCGAGTTTAAGGCCGATGAGGGCATCGGCTACTACAGATAGGACCTGTTCTTCGAACAGATCGAATACATAAACGTTTAGTAAGGAGAAGCAGTATGGGGGTGACCGATCCAATAGCGGATATGCTGACGAGAATCAGAAATGCTAACATGGTGAAATTCGATAAGGTGGATGTATTATTATCCAGAGTGAATTTGAATATCGCCAAGGTCTTGAATAAAGCAGGTTACATCGGTAGATTTGATGTTAAAAAAGACAGTAGCGGGCGAGAAGTACTGAGGATATATCTGAAGTATTCGGATTCGAAGGAAAGGGTGATAACAGAAATACAGAGGGTAAGCAAACCGGGAAGAAGGGTTTACGTTAAAAGTGAAAAAATACCGAGAGTTTTAAATGGTTATGGCATAGCCGTTCTTTCAACGTCAAAGGGAATTATAACCGATAAAGAGGCAAGAGAGTTGAATATTGGTGGTGAGATTCTCTGTAATGTGTGGTAAATTAACCTTTTGATTGAGTATATGGTTCGGGCAAATGTAAAAGTCCGTCCTTTTAGCTATTCTGGAATCGGGAGATTTGTGAATGTCAAGAGTTGGCAAGAAAGAGATAGAACTTCCTGAAGGTGTAAAGATTCGACAGGATAATTCTGTAATCAAAGTCGAGGGTCCCAGGGGAACCTTATCAATGAAAGTTCCCAATGGGGTTGAGATTGTTCTTGATGAAGGAACAATCATTGTTAAAAGGCTTTCCGAAGATAGAAGGGGAAGGTCTCTTCATGGGCTGACGAGAACGTTGATTGCGAATATGGTGATAGGAGTTACTACCGGTTTTGAGAAAACTCTGGAAATATCGGGTGTCGGGTATCGTGCAGAGGCGAATGGTAATATTCTAAGGTTATTGCTCGGTTATTCCCATCCTGTGGAATACAGGATACCTGATGGGATTTCTGTCAAAATTGACAAGCAAGTAGTAATAGTAATTTCCGGAATAGATAAAGATCTTGTCGGGAGAGTAGCAGCCGAGATCAGGAGTTTCAGAAGACCGGAGCCTTACAAGGGGAAAGGAATAAAATATTTGGGTGAACGTATAAGAAGAAAGGTTGGAAAATCTGCAGGGGTATAGAATATTGGCATCTAAAAAAACAGAAAATAAAAGAGTTAAACGTAAGAGGAGAGTAAGAGGAAAAATTTTCGGTACTCAGGAGAGACCCCGTCTTTCTGTGTTCAGGAGTTCAAGGCATATATATGCGCAGGTAATTGATGATAATTCGGGAAAAACGCTGGCTGAAGCCTCGACTCTTAATAAGGAATTAAGGGAAAAGTTTGTTGGATTGAAGAGAAAAGAGGCTGCGGCAGAAGCGGGTAGATTGGTAGCTGAGAGGTTATTGTCTGAGAATATAACGGAAGTTGTTTTTGATAGAGGGATGTACCTTTACCATGGACGTGTGAAGACTCTTGCTGAGGCTGCCAGGAAAGCGGGTTTGAAATTTTAGTAGATTTGACCTTTCGCCTATTTGTTGGATACTGACTATATTAATCAAATAATATTTAATCGTTTTTAGGGGTGTTGCAGAGATATGGAGGAATTGGAACTTCTTGATAGGGTTATTGCTATTAAGCGAACGGCCAAAGTTGTCAAAGGTGGTAGAAGGTTTAGATTTAGTGCAGTTGTCGTTGTAGGTGACGGTAACGGTTCTATTGGTGTCGGGTTGGGGAAAGCCCATGAAGTCCCGGAGGCAATAAGAAAAGGTATGGAAAAAGCCAAGAAGAATATGGCTAAAGTTGCTATTGTAGACAGAACGATTCCTTATGAGGTGATTGGACACTCTGGAGCTGGGAGTGTTCTCCTGAAGCCTGCTTCAGAGGGAACGGGTCTCATAGCGGGGGGTGCTGTCAGGGCGGTTTTGGAAGTTGTCGGGGTTCACAATATATTAACGAAATGTCTTGGTTCGCATAACCCGCATAATCTGGTCAAGGCAACGATTGATGGTCTTCGTAAGATGAGAACATCTGAGGAGATTGCGGTTCTCAGGGGAAAGACTGTTTCAGAAATCTTGTGATCTCAGTGCGAGTAGGGATAAGTATGGAAAAGAAACTGAAGATAACATTGGTAAAGAGTTATATAGGAAGGCCGGAAAAACAAAGGAAGGTACTTCGCGGGATGGGGCTTCAAAGGTTAAATAAAACCGTCTTGTTGAGTGATACTCCTGAGATTCGTGGAATGGTAAGAAAGGTTACTCACCTGGTTACCGTTGAAGAAATTAAGGTGAATTAGTTATGGATTTGTGTGAATTAAAACCACCTGAAGGTTCCAGAAAGAAGAGAAAAAGGGTAGGTCGTGGAAGCGGATCGGGTCATGGAAAAACATCGTGCAGAGGATCAAATGGTCAGAATTCCCGTTCGGGTGGGAGAGTGAACCCGGGATTCGAAGGTGGCCAGATGCCCCTTACAAGGAGATTGCCCAAAAGGGGTTTTTGTAATATTTTTCGGAAAAATATCGTTATTGTAAGTATTGAACAGTTAAAACGATTTCCTGAAGGTTCAGTTGTTGATTCAGATGCTTTGATAACTAGTGGGATTATTAAGAAAAAAGGTGATGGGATCAAAATATTGGCTGGAGGGTCTATAGATTATCCACTGTCTCTGAAAATAGACAGGATAAGTCGTAGTGCAAGAGAAAAAATTGAGGCTGCAGGTGGTACGGTAGAGGTTATCTGAGTTGTTAGGTGGCTTTAAAAATATCCAGAAAATTCCGGAACTTCAGAAGAGGATATTCTTTACTTTTCTTCTGTTGGCTGTTTATAGGATAGGTGTACATGTCCCAACTCCCGGGATTGATACGGCAGCTTTAGCGGCTTTCTTTGAACAGGCAAGGGGATCACTTCTGGGGCTCTTTGATATGTTCGCCGGAGGGGCACTGAGTAATTTGTCGGTTTTTGCTCTGGGTATTATGCCCTATATCAGTGCATCCATTATCTTGCAATTGCTTACGGTTGCCGTTCCTCATCTTGAGAAACTTTCTAAGGAAGGAGAAGTCGGAAGAAGAAAAATAACGCAATATACGAGATATGGAACGGTTCTTTTAAGTATAATTCAGGGATTTGGTATTGCGGTAGGACTGGAAAACATGGCAGGTCCTACGGGTGTATCTATCGTGATCGACCCGGGATGGAGCTTCAGGTTGATGACGGTCATTACCCTCACCGCCGGAACTTCATTTATCATGTGGTTGGGTGAACAGATTACTGACAGGGGAATCGGTAATGGAATATCCCTGATCATCTTTGCTGGTATAATATGCCGGGGCCCGGCTGCTGTTTTAAATACCTTTCGCTTGCTGTCCACAGGTGAGATGGGAATATTCTTTGTTGTTATTCTTGTTGTGTTAATGGTTGTTGTTGTTGGTATTATTGTCTTTGTGGAAAGTGGGCACAGAAAGATACCCGTTCAATATGCCAAGAGAGTTGTTGGAAGGAAAATCTATGGTGGGCAGACGACACATCTTCCTCTAAAGGTAAATACAGCAGGTGTGATCCCTCCTATATTTGCCTCGTCAATAATAATGTTTCCTGCTACGATTGCCAATTTCGTTCCTCATCCCTGGATGAAGACGGTGGCGGATGTATTAATGCCGGGAAGATTTATATATGAATTGCTCTATGTGGCGTTCATAATATTTTTCTGCTATTTTTATACAGCAGTTACTTTCAATCCTGTGGATGTGGCTGATAATATGAAAAAATATGGAGGGTACATACCTGGTGTAAGGCCGGGTAAAAAGACGGCGGCATATATAGACAATATCCTGACGAAGCTTACTTTTGGTGGCGCCATATACGTTTCTGCAGTATGTGTAATGCCGAGTATCCTTATAAGTCAGATGAATGTACCTTTTTATTTTGGAGGGACAGCGCTTCTTATTGTAGTGGGTGTTGCCCTTGATACCGCAGGTCAGATAGAGACCCACCTGTTGACGAGACAATATGAAGGATTTATGAAGAAGGGGCGGATGGGTAGAAAACGTTAAGGGATAAAAAGTAATAATGGTAATCTTGAAATCTCCTGAAGAAATTGCAAAGACAAAAGCAAGTAACGTTATAGTGGCTGATATATTGAGCGAATTAAGAGAGATGGTAAGACCTGGCATTACAACTATAGAGCTGGATAGACATTCTGAAAAACTTGCCCTGAAAAACGGTGCCAAACCTGCTTTTAAAGGGTATAGAGGATATCCTTTTTCTTTATGTACATCTATCAATAATGAAGTGGTTCATGGAATGCCATCAAATAGGGTACTGAAATCAGGAGATATAATAAGCCTCGATTTTGGGATATTCCATGAAGGATACTACGGAGATTCTGCTATTACTATTCCTATAAGTGAAGTTTCTGATGTAGCAGCGAGATTGATTGGTACTACCGAAGAGGCTCTTTACAATGGGATAAAGGAGACAAGGGCAGGGAATCGATTGGGTGATATATCGGCTGCAGTACAAGAGCATGTTGAAGCTGCCGGGTTTTCTGTGGTGAGGGATTTTGTTGGTCACGGGATAGGGAAAAGTCTTCACGAAGATCCGCAGATTCCCAATTTCGGGATGCGAGGGAAGGGTATTGAACTAAAGCCTGGTATGGTTTTGGCTATTGAGCCAATGGTAAATGAAGGGACATACAGGGTGGAAGTATTGGACGATGGTTGGACGGCAGTGACAGCCGATGGTAAACTTTCAGCCCACTTTGAGCATTCTGTGGCGATTACAGAGGATGGTCCGATAATATTGAGCAAGATTAATTAGAGGGCTTTGTAAATATAATTCTTCAATGCTCAAAACATTCTTTCGACAGTTCTAAATTAAGTATTTGCCGTTTTGATTTTAACATTTGTAAAAGGAAAATGTTTTATGGCAAAAGAGGAAGCGATACAGGTTGAAGGTAAGGTGATTGAACCGCTGCCGAATGCAATGTTTCGTGTTGAACTGGAGAATGGACATCGCGTTCTTGCCCATATCTCGGGGAAGATGCGTATGCATTATATTAAGATATTACCTGGTGATAAGGTAATTGTTGAACTGTCCCCCTATGATTTGACGAGGGGGAGGATTATATACAGGACAAAATGATGAGGTAAGGTTTTGTGAAAGTAAGGGCTTCTGTTAAAAAAATATGTGATAAATGCAAGATTGTTAAAAGGCGTGGAGTGCTCAGGGTTATTTGTGAGAACCCCAGGCATAAGCAGCGCCAGGGGTAAAGGATGATATAAAAAAGGAGTCAGGAGCCAGAAGTCAAGAGTCGGAATCAAGAAAAAGACCTTTTTCGTCCTGAATTCTGTCTGCTGAATTTTCTATTTTTATAATTTATTCCGTTAGGAGGATATTAAGGGTGGCAAGAATTGCAGGTGTAGATTTACCTAAGAAGAGAATGGAAATCGCTCTAACCTACGTATATGGTATTGGTAGATCTAAATCTAGGGAGATACTTAAGGAAGCAGGTGTAGATTTAAATAGACAAACAGATGACCTTGTGGATTCTGAGATAACCGCTATAAGAAACATTATAGATAGGGAACACAAAATTGAAGGAGATCTGAGAAGAGAGGTCTCCATGTCGGTAAAACGCCTGATGGATATAGGTTCCTACCGTGGGTTGAGGCACAGAAAGGGTCTTCCTGTTAGAGGTCAGAGAACGAGCACAAATGCCAGGACAAGAAAGGGGCCGAGAAGGGCAGTTGTCGGAAAGAGAAAAAAGAAATAATTCGATGGAGTTACACCTGGAGGAGCAATGGCAAAACCGAAGAGGAAAGCTGGGAAAAGAAAAGAAAAAAAGAATATACCGGAGGGGATTGCCCATATTCAATCGACTTTCAATAATACGGTTATTACTATTACAGATCTGAGTGGTAACGTTGTTGCCTGGTCATCTTCTGGAGTACGGGGCTTCAAGGGTTCGAGGAAGAGCACACCATTTGCAGCTCAACTGGCTGCGGAGGATGCAGTAAGGAAGGCAAAAGAACATGGAGTGAGAAGCGTTAAGGTGTATGTGAAGGGGCCTGGTTCTGGTCGAGAGGCAGCGCTAAGGTCTCTACAGGCGGCGGGTCTCAGTATAAGTCTTATCAGAGATGTAACACCAATTCCTCATAACGGCTGCCGCCCGCCAAAGAGAAGAAGAGTGTAATAAAAACGAGGTAAAAGGTAAAAGGTGAAAGGATAGGAAATAGTTTATTTATGTAAACCCCATGGCCTACGCCTACTTTAAACCCGAAACTTTGAACTTTTATATGAATGGAGGGATGTCTTGGCAAGATATAGAGGATCTTTATGTAGATTATGTCGAAGAGAGAATTTAAAACTCTTTCTCAAAGGGGATAGATGTTATACTGAAAAATGCGCCTTTGAAAGAAGGGGATATGCCCCGGGGGAGCATGGGCAGTCCAGGGATAGGAGAAAGCATTCTGACTATGGCATCCAGTTGAGGGAAAAACAGAAGCTAAGGAGAATGTTTGGACTTTTAGAGAAACAATTCAAAGGTTATTATGTTAAGGCGGATAGACAGAAGGGGGTAACGGGTACAAATCTGTTAGTTTTGCTGGAAAGGAGACTCGACAATATTGTATTCAGGATAGGTTTTGCAAGTTCCAGAAGTGAGGCGAGACAGCTTGTAAGGCATAATCATTTTTTGGTGAATGGCAGAAAAGTGAATATTCCATCTTACATGGTAAGGGTTGGTGATGAGGTTCAGATTAGGGAGAAAAGCAGGAAGATGTCACGAATACTCGATTCAATGGAAACTGTTGCAAGACGGGGTATCCCACAGTGGCTGGAATTGGATAAGGATAACTTCAAAGGTGTTGTGAAAATGTTTCCTGCTCGGGAAGAATTGACCATGCCGATTCAGGAACAGTTGGTGGTTGAACTTTACTCTAAATAGTATAGAAACCATGAATGTAGTTAAAGTAATTCTATATGGGAAATTGGAAATATGCGAGAAAACTGGCGTAGTTTGATACGGCCGAAGCAAATCGATGTAGATGAAAAAACACATACACAATTTTATGGAGAATTTACTTGCCAGCCTTTAGAGAGAGGTTATGGCGTTACTCTGGGTAACTCTCTCAGAAGGGTTCTGCTATCTTCAATTCAGGGTGCAGCTATTGTTTCTGTGAAGATTGATAGTGTCCTTCACGAATTTTCAACGATTCCCGGGGTAAAAGATGACGTGACCGATATTATTCTAAATCTGAAGGGTGTTCGCTTAAAACTTTTTCAAGGTGGCCCGAGGATTGTTCATATTGATGCATCAAAGGAGGGAGTTGTAACTGCAGGGGATATAATTACTGATGGAACGGTTGAGATATTGAACTCGGATCATTATATTACAACTCTTTCGGGCGATGCTGTGTTTAAGGCGGATATGGTCGTGAAAATGGGTCGAGGTTATGTTCCCGCCATGAAGGAAAGGGATCCCGACCAACCGGAAGGTACGATAAACGTCGATGCACTGTTTTCACCGATCAAAAAGGTAAATTATACGATAACCCATGCCAGGGTCGGTCAGGTTACTGATTATGACAGGCTAATATTGGAAGTATGGACGGACGGGAGTATTTTACCGGAGGATGCTGTGGCTTATGCAGCAAAGATATTAAAGGGCCAGATGGATGTTTTTATAAATTTTGAAGAGGAAGAAGAAGAAGAAGATCATGAAGAGATTGAGGAAAACGGGAAAATTAATGAGAATTTGTTCAGGAGCGTTGATGAATTGGAACTTTCTGTAAGATCTGCAAACTGTTTAAAGAATGCTGGTATTACACTTATTGGAGAACTTGTCCAGAAAAGTGAGGCTGAGATGCTCAAGACCAAAAACTTTGGAAGGAAGTCCCTTAGTGAAATTAAGGAGATACTTGCTGAAATGGGGCTTGGTCTCGGTATGAAAGTGGATTTTTCACCGCCGACAAAAGATGAGAGTGAAATTGAAAAATAGTATTGGTGGGTTCATTAATAGGAAAGGAAAATAGTAAATGCGTCACAAAAAATCAGGAAGGAAACTTGGTAGAACCACGAGCCATAGAAAAGCGATGCTGAGAAATATGGTAACTTCTTTCCTGGAACATGAAAAGATTGTTACTACCGATGCTAAGGCCAAGGAGTTAAGGAGAGTTGCCGAAAAGATGATCACTTTAGGAAAAAGAGGGAGTCTTCACGCAAGAAGACAGGCACTGTCCTTTATAAGAGATAGGGTAGTTGTCAAGAAACTCTTTGAAGAGCTGTCACCACGGTATAGTGAAAGGGCTGGTGGCTATACGAGAATAGTAAAGATGGGATATCGTGTGGGTGATAATGCTTTGTTGTCTGTTATTGAGTTAGTTACGGAAAAAAGAAAAGGAATCACCAAGAAGGAATCTGCTTTGGGGAAATAGAAAATTAAAAGATGTGTCAACTAAAAGGCAAGGGTTATCCTTGCCTTTTTTGTTATCCCCTTTCATATTTTTTCTTGAATTTTATATGAAAAGAGCTATAATGACAAAAGGTTAATATAGGGGTGTATTGCGATGCGTTACTTAGGAGTCTGTCCGATGTTACGTTTTCAAGTTTTACGATGCAGTCAAGTTTCAAAGTTGATATAAGTTATTAAGGAGGAAGGATTAATCATGGCAGAAGAAAAAGTTGGTGAGGTTGTTAAGTTTTTTGCAAAGCCGAGCGTCGCAGCAGTCAAGATTACTAATAAAGAGTTGGAAGTGGGTGATATGGTTAAATTCACAGGTCATACCACGGATTTCGAAAGTAAAATTGACTCAATGGAGATAGAGAACGAAAAGGTTGAAAAGGCCGTGGTGGGTGATTATATCGGCATTAAGGTAACCGAGCGTGTTCGTCCTGGTGATGAGGTGTTTAAAGTTACACCGGAAGAATAATTTTATAATGGGCGAAGAGCTTGTGGTTAGCTAAGGCAATTGGCATTTGGAACGACTTGCTGCGAGTATTATTTTGTTCTTCCAGATACATCTTAAACCTGTCATCTCTTCTGTTAGTCTATCACGAAATAAATGTTGTAATTAGGCGCTCAAGTTTAGGTCAGGTTTAGTTGATACGATTAAGTAAAACCACAAAAATAGCAGGACTATTTCGGGGATTTTGCCTTTAAATGTCCGGCTATTTGATCAGGTGGGCAGGTAGGGGAGTTATTTGTATTTACACCTGAGACTATAACCCCTGTTATGACCACTTTGCTTATTCTTTTCTGTGTTTACATTCCTCATTGGTTTTATGTTTTTTTATTGAGTTTTTCAGTTGCAGTAGCAGGAAAGGTAAGAATATATGGATGTAAGAATATTAGGTTGTCATGGAGCCCAGTTTCCGGGATACAATACCACTGGTTTTTTGTTGGACGGAACGATTTTGATTGATGCCGGTACGGTAACTTCAGTGCTCTCATTGGAAGAACAGAAAAATATAGACTATATTTTTGTAACTCATGCTCATCTCGATCATGTCCGTGATATAATGTTTCTGGCAGACAATCTTTATTATCGCAGAACAGAATATACGGCGATTACAGTTGTGGGTACACAAGGGATTGTTGATACGCTGAGAGCACACCTTTTTAATAACATTATATGGCCTGATTTTTCAGTGATACCTGATCCTGAAAACCCCGTCATCAGATTTAAGTTGATCCAACCGGGTGTAAAATTCCAGCTGAATAATTTTACTATTACCGCCGTCAGGGTTAATCATACAGTTGAGACGGTTGCATACGTGATAGAATTTGAAGATGGATCAGTCATTTTTATAGGAGATACAGGCCCGACGGAAGAGATCTGGAAGGTTGCACAAAAGCTCAAGAGTCTCAAAGCTATATTTGTTGAGGCGTCACTACCCAATAGTATGGAAGCTGTTGCCGATGTTACTGGTCACTTCACACCTGCTGGTCTCGGTCGTGAACTGGCGAAACTGGGCGCTGCGACACCCAATATTTATCTTTACCACATGAAACCCCAGTATGAGGAGATAATCAGAGAAGAGGTAGACTCTATCGGAAACAGGAATATGCATGTATTGAGCGAGGGAGAAGTGATAAAGATTGGGTAAAGATTCAGCCGTCAGCACTCAGTATTCAGGCACAACACCGTTCGCCCCGCCTTTTTTCAAACCAGTGCAGGCAAAAGACTTTTACAATTATTTAACCCTGATGGCTGGATGCTGAAAGCTGAAAATAAATGACCTCTCAAGAACCCCTTGAATACCTTTCAGGATTGAGAGAAAAAGGAATACGTTTGAGTCTTATTCCTGTCTCCCAACTCCTCGACAAACTGAATAATCCCCAGGAAAAATATAGAACAGTTTTAGTTGGTGGAACTAATGGTAAGGGTTCAATTGCGGCTATGATTTCCTCTATTCTTTCAGAAGGGGGAATCAGGGTTGGTCTTTATACTTCTCCCCATCTCATTGATATCAATGAGCGGATAAGGGTAAACGACTGCATGATATCCGCAGAGGAACTCTATAGATTGATTGAAGAGGTGCGCGGGGAAGTTAAAGAAGATATAACCTACTTTGAATTTGTTACCACTTTGGCCTTTCTCCATTTTTACCGAAGAGATGTGGATGTGGCTGTTTTGGAGGTTGGAATGGGGGGAAGACTGGACGCAACAAATCTCGTGATACCTGAGGTGTCCGCGATATCCAATATCTCTCTTGAGCACAGGGAACATCTTGGCAATAATTTAGGAGCCGTCGCCCGGGAAAAGGGAGGTATTATCAAAGATGGAGGACTATGCATAACGGCGGCGAAGCAAAAGAGTGTTTTAAGGATACTGGAAGATATCTGTAGCATGCGAAAGGCAAGGCTTTACCGGGTAGGAAAAGAGATAAAAATTAGGGCGAAAAAGGGGAGCACCTTTTCCTATAAGGGGATCGGAAAAAATTATGATGATCTTGTTTGTTCCCTGATAGGTAGGCATCAGATGGAAAATTCCGCTGTGGCTCTTGGCACGACGGAACTCTTGGCGGCTAAAGGATTTAATGTCGATGACAGCGCCGTAAACCGCGGCTTGAGAAATGTTAAGTGGGAAGGGAGATTGGAGGTGCTCCAGAATTCTCCTATGCTGGTTATGGATGGTGCACATAATCCGGCAGGGGCTACTGTCCTTCGCCGCGCGTTGAGGGAGAATTTTCTCTATAGGAAGTTGATCCTTATGTTCGGTGTTCTTGGTGACAAGGACTACAGGATTATGTTAAAAAAATTAGCGCCTCTTGCTGACAAACTTATCCTTACAGAACCAAAAGAGAAACGAGCCTTACACCCTGGGGATATATTACCCGTTGCAAAGATGTATGTTGATAGTGTAGAAGTCGTTGAGGATTCCGGTGAGGCTCTTTCGAGAGCTTTCACTTTTGCCGGGAAAGATGATCTTATCTGTGTGACCGGTTCGCTTTTTCTTGTCGGGGAGATAAAGAGATGCTGGGAACAGGGATCGGGGGTCAGGGGTCAGGGGGCAGGATGAGAAAAGTATGTTTATTAATTTTTCTCCTAATTTTTTTATTTCAGGTTAATTTTTCTATTGCTGCTGAAAGAAAGATTTCAAAAGGTCCGGTGAATATAGAGGCGGGCAGTATCGCCTATGACAGGGATACCGATACATATAGCGCAGAGGGGAACGTTATAATTACTTTCACCGGTGGTTTTCTAAAGGCGGATTCTGTGGTTTTTAATAGGACAACAGGTGATACTGAGGCTTCCGGAAATATTTTTATCAAGAGTGATAGCGATATACTGGAAGGAGAGAAGGTTAAATTTAATGTCACCACAAAAACGGGTACTGTCTACGAAGGCAAGCTATTCTTTGCCAAGAATCATTTTTATATAAATGGAAAGGAAATTGAGAAGATAGGAGAAGCTACCTATCATCTCAAAGATGCCACGGCAACCACATGTGACGGCGATTGGCCGGCCTGGAGATTTACCGGAAAAGAACTTGATGTAACTATTGACGGTTATGGTAAAGTAAAACATGGCACATTTCAGGTGAAAAACTTTCCCCTCTTGTATATGCCGTATATGATATTTCCTGCGAAGACAACACGGCAGTCAGGCTTCCTCCCCCCCCGTATTTCACATTCTGATAAACTTGGCTGGGACGTAGAACTTCCACTCTACTGGGCAATTTCAAAGAGCGCTGATGCTACATTCTATCAACGCTACATGGACAAGAGGGGATTTAAAGAGGGTGCTGAATTCAGGTACTTTATCAGCGAAGATTCATCCGGCACTTTTTATGCGGATTATCTCAAAGATGAAAAGACAGGGACCATGACCGAGGAGGGCGGTTTGAGCCGGGATTGGCGAGAAAAACAGAAAAGGTGGTCATATTATCTTAATCATGAGACCACTTTCAGCCCCGGTTTTTACTTTAGAACAGATATTAAGAAGGTTTCCGACAATTGGTATTTTAGAGATTTTTCCGATTATAACTACTATTTGGATCATTATTCAGAAAAAGGAGAACGTGGTTTTGGTAAGGTTTCCTTTCTGGGTGATGAATCCCTCGCATCGCTGGACTCTACGGCCCGCCTTGTTAAGGATTGGAGTTTATTTAATCTTACCACCCTTGTTCAATATACAGATAATTTTGCGAGCTATGACAACAATTCAACACTGCAAAGATATCCTGAAATAACCTTTACCGGTGTCAAACAGCCTGTCTTGGATACCCCACTCAACTTTGAACTGGATTCTTCGTTTAATAATTATCAGAGAACCGAGAGTGACCATGGACAACTTTACGATGTTCACCCTACATTTTCCTTGCCGCTCAACTTTGGTGACTATCTCGAGTTTACACCATCGATAGGGGTGAGAGAAACCTTCTGGAACGCCAGTGAGCTCCAGGGAACGAGTAAAGAGGAGCATGGCGGTCGTGAAATATACAATGCAGGGGCGGAGCTCTCCACGGAGGTTCACAGGATTTTTGATATAGGCGGAGAGATTGTCGACAAGATACGGCACGGAATTAAACCCGAGTTGACCTATGCTTACACTCCCTATATATATCAGAGCGACCAGCCGGATTTTGTAGGGACGGTAGGTGAGCAAAACAGCTTAACCTATTCGCTGATCAATACCTTCATGGCCAGGTTGAAGGGTGAAGATAAAAGTATAAGTTACCGGGAATTTCTCCTCGTCAAATTGAGCCAGACATATGATATCAGGGAAGGTAGGAAGCATCGAGCAGAGAATTATGGGAACGAAAAGAGACCATTCAGTAATGTGGATATGGAACTCAAATTTGATCCTTTACAGTATCTCTCTTTTGACGCAGATGTTAGCTATGATGTTAACTCTGGCGAGTGGGAAAAGACCAACTATGATTTTAGCTTGAGTGACTGGCGTGGTGATTCCGCCACTGTCGAGTATAGATATACACAGAAGATTTTAGAAGAGACAAACGTTTCACTGAATGCTAAAATTACTGATTCCCTTGATCTGAGGTATGTTCTCAGAAGAGATGAGTTGAACAATGTATATCTTGAAACGACCTACGGCCTGGATTATCATAAGCAATGCTGGAGCGTATTAGTTACCTATTCTGACGACGATGATGACAGGGTATGGATGGTGATCTTTTCCCTGTATGGATTGGGGAAGGTTGGGAAAATAACGGCAAAACCAGAAACTCTACGTGGGGATAAGGGTGATTAAGATTTCTAAGTTTTTAACTTGACAAACGTGCTTAAATTGCGTAACTTTACTTCTTCAAATTTTCAGGCTTGGTGGTTTTATGAAAACATTTAGTGCTAAAAAAGAGGATATTGAAAAAGACTGGTACCTGATTGATGCAGAGGGGAAGGTACTTGGAAGACTTGCGAGTGAAATTGCAAGGCGTTTGAGGGGCAAGCATAAACCTGTTTACACTCCTCATGTAGATACGGGAGATTTTATAGTCGTTGTAAATGCCGGGAAGGTTTCTCTTACAGGCAAAAAATTGACTGATAAGGTATATTATCATCATACCGGCTATCCGGGAGGAATAAAATCGGTAACAGCAGGAGAGCTGTTGAAGAAAAAACCGGAGAGATTATTGCGCATGGCGGTAAAGGGCATGCTTCCAAAGAACTCTCTGGGGAGACGAATGCTTAAAAAGCTGAAGATATATTCCGGTAGTGAGCATCCCCATGAAGCCCAAACTCCCCGGTTGCTGGAATTGTAAGCTTATATGAAAGTTCTGTGTTTGAAGTTCAAAGTTCAGAGTTGTAGAGTGGGCAATGCCTACCAACTTTCTGAGTAGTTACAGTTTGTAAATATTATGAAAATTGTGCGCGGGAGATAAATATGGTAGAGAAGCATTATTATGCGACAGGAAAGAGAAAGACCTCTATAGCAAGGGTGTGGATGAAAGAAGGAGAAGGTACCCTAATTGTAAATAATAGAAATTTTGATGACTATTTTACAAGAAATAGCCTCAAGATGCTGATCAGGCAGCCCCTTGAGATTGCCGGGCAAGTGGGTAAGTTTGATTTTTATATCAATGTTCGGGGGGGAGGAATTTCAGGACAGGCGGGCGCCATTAAACATGGTATATCCAAAACTCTCCTGGAATACGATGCAGCCCTGAGGCCGGTTTTGAAGAAGGCGGGTTTGCTGACGAGAGATTCTCGCATAAAAGAGAGAAAGAAATACGGGCAGCCCGGGGCGAGGAAGAGATTCCAGTTTTCTAAAAGATAATATTGATAATGAAGGGAGGCTGCGGCCTCCCTTTTTTGTATATGGAGAATATTATGTTTAAAGTTAGTATTTATGGAGCCAGTGGCTACACCGGTCAGGAACTTTTAAGACTTCTTATTAAACATCCGGAAGTCGAGATTGTTGCCATTACGTCAAGGAAGTTCAAGGATGTTTCAGTGTCCGATGTGTTTCCAACCTTTGAAGGGTTTACGGACATGGAATTTATTGATGCATCTCCTGATAAAGTTGCTGGTCTTTCCGATGTTGTTTTTTTGGCCCTTCCTCATGGTGTAGCGATGGAGGCAGTTCCCCTCTTTTTGAAGGCGGGAAGCAAGGTCGTTGATCTTAGCGCCGATTTTCGCCTGCGTGATGTAAAACTGTACGAACAGTGGTATAAAGAACATACTGCACCGGATTTGATAAAGAAAGCGGTTTACGGCTTGCCGGAATTGTACAGAGATAATATTAAGACTGCGGAGCTTGTTGCAAATCCTGGTTGCTATCCGACCGGCGTTATTCTTGGCCTGGCTCCGGTGTTGAAGGAAGGATGGGTTGATCTTAACTCGATTATTGTTGACTCGAAGTCGGGGGTTAGTGGTGCGGGTCGTGAACCACAGATAGAGTTACTCTTCTGTGAGGTTAGTGAGGGATTGAAGGCCTATAAAATTAGCCGGCATCGTCACATGCCTGAGATGGAGCAGGAGCTCGGACAACTTGCCGGAAGAGACGTTAAGGTTTCCTTTGTTCCTCATCTGATACCGATAAACAGGGGGATACTCAATACAATATATGCGGGATTTAAAAAACGTGTATCTACATCAGACCTGATAGACCTTTATAAAGAGTTTTACAGAGGTGAGGAGTTTGTCAGGATTTACAAAGTGGGTACATTTCCTACTGTTTCTTCCGTCAGGGGTTCTAATTATTGTGATATCGGACTTACCGTTGACGATAGAACGGAAAGGATTATAATAGTGTCTGCAATTGATAATCTCGTAAAGGGTGCAGCCGGACAGGCAATACAGAACATGAATCTAATGTGTGGCTTGAGTGAAAATACCGGATTGAATTTAATATCACTGTTTCCATAGTTTGAGGGTTAAGATGGAATTGAGATTTTACAATACAATGACGGGACAGAAAGAGGAATTCAAACCGATTGAGGATAAAAAAGTCGGTATCTATGTGTGCGGTATCACGGCCTATGACATCTGTCATGTAGGTCATGCCCGTTCGGCAGTAGTTTTTGACGTTATTACCAAGTATCTGAAGTACAGGGGTTACAATGTAAACTATGTGAAGAATTTTACCGATGTTGATGATAAGATTATAAAAAAGGCAGATGCCGAAGGGGTAAGTATTTCAGAGATATCTGAAAGGTATATCAGAGAACATAATGAAGATATGGATGCACTTGGTGTGGCCAGGCCTACAGTAGCCCCCAAGGCGACTGAGAACATCAAGGGAATGATCAGACATATAACTGCACTTCTGGATGAAGGATTGGCCTATGTGAATGAGGGTGATGTCTATTTTTCTGTTGAGAAATTCGAGGAATATGGAAAGCTTTCCGGAAGGAATCTGGAAGATATGATAGCGGGGTCACGGGTAGAGGTGGATGAGAAGAAGAAAAATCCTCTCGACTTTGTCCTGTGGAAGGCGAGTAAGAAGGGGGAACCGTGGTGGGATAGTCCCTGGGGTAATGGTAGGCCCGGATGGCATATAGAGTGTTCGGTGATGAGCCAGAGGTTTTTAGGAGACACATTCGATATACATGGTGGTGGAAAGGATCTAATTTTTCCTCATCATGAAAACGAGATCGCCCAGTCGGAAGGCGCTACCGGTAAAACCTTTGCACATTACTGGATACATAATGGTTTCGTCAGAGTGAACAGTGAAAAGATGTCCAAATCTCTGGGCAATATTTTTACAATAAGAGAGATACTCAAGAGTTACCATCCAGAGGTATTGAGACTTTTTATGCTCCAGAGTCATTATAGAAGTCCCGTGGACTTTTCCAGTGACTCCCTTGCTGAGGCGAGAATGGGAATGGAGAGATTCTATACCACCCTGAAGAATATGGAAGATGCCCTTACCGGTGGTGTTGATTTTTCCGGTGTTTCAGTAAAAAACCTTTCCGAAATAGATAAAGATGTGTTTGAGTATGTTGAAACTCTTCCCGACAGGTTTACCAAGGCGATGGATGATGATTTCAATACCGCTATGGCCATCGGCTTTATATTCGATACGGTGAGGCTGATTAATGGTTATCTGATTGAGAAAGAAGTTACCATGACACCTGAGAAGCTCTTTGTGCTTGATGTTGCTCAAAGATATATGAGAGAAGTTGGCAAAGTGTTGGGATTGTTTCTTGAAGATTCTGACAAGTATTTCTATGAGGATAGAAGCAGAGAAGCACGAAAGCGTGGATTGAATGTTGATGATATTGATCGCGCGATTGAGGAAAGAAACGCATCAAGGGTGGCAAAAGACTGGAAAAAAGCCGATGAGATCAGGAGCACCCTTGCGAAGAAAGGAATAATTCTTAAAGATACCCCGACGGCAACTACCTGGAAAATCGAATAATAGTCAAATTAGGGAACAACGCCCCCTTTTTCCTGTGAGATCAGGATAAAAAGCCATTGACATTTTTTTGAGTGTATGATTATTTAAAAGATGTATTTGTCAGGTGCCCTCTCGTGTTGGGAGGGTGAAAAGGGAAGGTGGTGAAAAACCACCGTATTGTGGCCGATGCTGTGATCCCTGTGTAATATGTAATTATCTCGCCGTGAAGTTCCGGGCTGCTGTGAAGTGGCAGGCCGGGTGAAAAGTCACTGGTCCTTAACAGGTGCCGGGAAGGCGAACGGCGAAAGGGAAAGCCAGAAGACCTGCCTGACTATTATACAGGATTGGTAACGCCATAAGCCGCCTGGAACACTGATGTAGTGAAGTGTTCCAAGTGGCTTTTTTATTGAGGTTTATATGAAAAAAGTATTGCTCAATGAAGATCGCAGACTTGAAGTTGTGGAAGCTCCCATGCCTGTAACCCCTCATGGGGGTGTTCTCGTCTCAATGAGGACAGCAGCTATCTGTCGGACAGACCTGAAAATGGTCCAGTCCGGACAGAAGGATCTATCCCTCCCCAGGGTACTGGGCCATGAGGGTATAGGCGAAATAATAGAGAGCCACAGCCCATCATTTAAGAGGGGTGCCATGGTGGCCATATACCCTGGTATCTTTTGCGGGGATTGTGACCCATGCAGGATGGGACAGACAGCCAGATGTGAGAAAATCCGGATATACGGCTTTAATGAAGATGGGGTTTTCCGTTCCATTATTCCATTTCCTGAGGAACAACTGGGTTCCTTAGTACCATTCACGCAAAATGTCGATCCTGAGAGTGTAGTGCTTGCAGAACCTCTGTCATGTTGTTTGAGTGCCATCAGTAAGTTCAAGTATGCAAATAAAGAGAGAGCACTGATTATAGGTACTGGTGCCGTCGGTAGTATATTTGTTGCGCTTTTGAAGATACAGGGTTGGAGGGAGATAATTGTAGCGGATAAAAATCGTGAGAGGCTTTCAAAGGAATTGCCTCAAGGGATTAAAGTTATCGATACATCGAGATCACCTCCTCTTATTGAGAGTTTGGATGAGGAAATAGATATGATCATCCCCGCCTGCCCTGATGGTCTTAACTGGCCCTTCTGGAAAGTAATGAACAGGGGAGGCTGTGTTTCTTTATTTTCCGGAAATCATAAAGGGAATGAATTGCTGCCGATCGATATGAATGCCGTACATTACAAAGAACTCACGCTCGCCGGTTCTTATGGTTGCAATATTGGAGATTTTCGTTCTGCCCTCAATATGCTGGTGGAGGGAAAGATTGATCTTAACTTTTTTCATTTTTACAGGATACCTATCGAAGGGATTCTTGACGGAATGGAGGTCTTAATGAGACAGGAGGCTAAGAAAGTTGTCATAACTCAATTCTGAGCATATCGAAGGGAGGAAAATTTGATGAACGAGAAATCACTAAGGTCATTCGGCCAGGTAATAAATTCGTTGATGGTAGGGGAAAACCTTACCCAGAAAACTGCAAGGGAGATGTTTTGTGAGATTTTAGCCGGAAATCAACCTGATATACATCAGGGAGCGGCCCTGGCTGCCCTGAGGATAAAAGGGGAGACGGCGGAGGAGATAGCAGGCTGTTTTGAAGCCATCTATGAGCTGGACACAAATAAAGGAAGTATTAATGGTCTGCATGTTGTTGAAAATTGTGGAACCGGCATGGACAGTCTCAAGACATTCAACATTAGTACCATCTCCTCCATTGTAGCCGCAAACCTGGGTGTTTACCTGGCAAGACACGGAGCCCGGGCAATTACCTCCAGGTGCGGCACGGTCGATCTATGCGAAGCACTCGGCGTGGACGTGGAATGTGATGTGAAGATGGTCTGCCGATCAATCGAAACCTGTGGTCTCGGTCTCTTCAATGGAATGAGTCCACGTGTCCACCCGGGAGGTCTTGGAAGGATCCTGTCTCAGATAAGATTTGCCTCCACTCTCAATATTGCTGCCTCCCTGGCTAATCCGGCCTTGCCTCGCATTGGCGTTCGGGGTGTGGGGGCGCCTGAGCAGATCAAACCGGCACTGGACGTAATGAGAAAAATAGGTTACAGGAAGGCGATAGTTTTTCACGGTTTTAATATGGATGGCGACAGAGGCATGGACGAACTATCAACGCTTGGGGTTTCCAGTCTCGGCATTTTAGAGGGGAGTGGAAGAACTGAATTTCAGGAAATCAGGCCGGAGGATGTGGGGTTACCTCTTGGTAATTATGAAGAAATCAAACCACGAAGCAGCATAGAGGATGAGGCCATTGATGCCCTCAAAACCCTTGCAGGGATGGGCAACAGATCACGGACAGAGATTGTTGCCCTCAACACTGGGGTTATCCAGTGGGCAGTCGGAAAATCGTCCTCCCTCCGGGACGGTGTTAACATTGCCATGGAGGAGATTATGTCCGGGAAGCCATTAACTAAATTATTTGAGTGGGTTAGAACTCAAAACAGAGATCCTGAGGGGGGACTCGAAAAGGTCTTGGCACTATCTGTCAAAGCAGGCATACCTTTGTGATTATTGAGACAGATGAAAAAATCTCATTCAAAATTACCCTGTAGCATAGGTACTACTTCCATGGTGTTCGAAGATAGTCTGCTGAAAAATGCGGGACTATTAGCCGAAATGGTGGACGATATTGAAATTATATTGTTTCATATACCCACCCTTCATAACATTCCGACACCGGAAGAAATACACGCGCTGAAAAAAACAGGAGAGCAAGAAGATGTGACTTTTACGGTACACCTTCCCACCTCTCTGGAAATAGCATCCCCGGACAAGGAACAACGCAGGGAATCGGTTCAACTGGCCAGGGAAATTTTCATGAGGATGGCGGAACTGGAACCCAGGCATTATATCCTTCATGTGCCCTTTTCGCCACCGACCCTGGTTCCAACACCCGGTTTATATTTCAAATTTGAAAATGACTCCAAGTGGGATGAATGGACAGGCCGCACCCTGGAATCTCTGGAAATCCTTCATGGTGTATTGGGTAATGCCGATAAATTGCTGGTTGAAAATATCAACTACTCCCCACGCTTTTTGGAACCTTTCTTGGAAAGCGGTTTGTGTGAACTGTGCCTCGATCTGGGACACCTGGTACTCGGCCGGGAGAAAGTTATGGATCATCTGAATCGATATCTTGACGTCACCCGTGTGATCCACCTTCACGGGATAGACGGACATAATGGGCATTTAAGTCTAACCTGGCTGCCGAAAGATCAAGTTCACGAATGGCTCAGATACCTCCACAGAAATTCCTTTCAGGGTGTGATTACCCTGGAGATATTCAGCCACCGGGATCTGGAAGAGTCCATGGAGATTGTACTCGAGGCATTTTTTAATGAACCACACAATTCTTAACCTATAGTCCAGGAATCCCCCAAAAGATGCAATAGATAAGTTACCCTGAATCAGGGTGCGTGACCTTTAGTTTTTTGGCTCGTTATGATATATATCAGGTTGTGTCAATCAGAGGACACCAAAGAGAAAAATCAGGAGGAGGAACCGGATGACGGATAATATACGAATTGGCAGATATTTTATCCTTTTTTTGTTTCTATTATTTTTGGCAATACCTCAAAACATCCATAGCGACAATACCCGGGCCATTCAGGTTGTTCCAGATCAGGAAAAACGCTCCTCCATACATACAGTTGATGGTTATGCATATCTCTCAGAGAATATGACTCTGGCCCAGACCAGGTCTGCAGCCTTTGCCAATGCCAAAAGACAGGCCCTGGAGGCTGCAAAAACCTACATCAAATCGAAGACCAAGGTCAAAGATTTTCAGGTTGAGTATGACATGATCTGGTCCGATGCGGGAGGTGCTGTCACGGTTCTTGAACAGAAAGATCACGGTGTGGAGGGGAATAACCGCTACCATGTCTGGATCAAGGCGGAGGTTTTGTATGATCTCAAGCCAAAGAAGCATGAAGCTTACCAGGGGGTAATCATGGGCAGCAATGCACCTCTTACCGTAAAGGTCTGGACCGATAAAAAACATTACAGAACGGGTGCAAATATCAGGATCTTTGTTCAGGGCAACCGTGACTTCCATGCGCGTATTGTGGATATTACCTCAGGTGGACAGATTATTCAGCTTCTTCCCAATGACTTTCGCAGAATTAACTTTTTTAAGGGTGGGAAAGTTTACACAATTCCGGACAAGGGAGACCACTTTGATTTGAAAGTTGCGCCCCCGTATGGAGAAGATCGCATCGTGGTTTATGCCAGCGAGGTACCCCTGGGTGAAGTGGCTACGGATTCAGTCGGGCAGGGACTCAGGCAATATCGCGGATTGCAAAAAAATCTGGCGGCGGAGACACGAGGCATCAAAGTAATAGGAGGCGGTGTGGACCCGGATAGCGGTGCGGAATTCTACGAGACCACATGGACACTTACCACAAAGAAGTGAAATATATTTATGGGAAAGGGAATTACAACCGAACTTATCGTAGTACGTCATGGTGAAACCATCTGGAATGAAAAGGGTCTGATACAGGGACACTTGGACACGGATCTCAGCCCAATGGGGATTCGCCAGGCCAGAGCTATTGCAGAAAGGTTGGCTGAGGACGAAGTCACCGTTATATATAGCAGTGACTTGAAAAGGTCATATAAGACTGCAGAATATCTTGCCGTTAAAACGGGGCATAAAACAATTACCGACAGCCGATTGAGAGAAAGAAACCTGGGCATATTCCAGGGTCTTTCAATGGGTGAGGTTAAACGAAAATATCCCGATGAATTTAATCTCTATAAAACGGCTGGGCCTGATTACGTTGTTCCGGAAGGGGAGAGCAGGAGACAGCAATTCGAGCGTGCGATCGCTTGTATTAAAGAAATTACGGATCGTCACATCGGGAAACGTATCGTGATTATGACACATGGTGGAGTGCTCAATGGCCTTTTTCGATATGTTCTTGATATTCCTATTTCGGTGCCCACAAGATTCAAACTGTTTAATGCGAGTATCAATACATTTTTCGTTGAAAACGGCTCATGGCTGCTGGGTACCTGGGGAGATGTCAGCCATCTTCAGGATATCGGGGTAACTGTGAAATGGATAGATGGTGATTAATAAAAAATCTTGAAAAATACCGAATATTTTTCTATCCTTAAGGAATTAACATTGGCTTTAAATAAGCGTTTGTGAAAAAGGAAAGGAGATTACCATGATTAGGCTTTAAATAAGCGTTTGTGAAAAAGGAAGGGAGATTACCATGGTTATATATATGACGACAACGGAGGAAACGTATCAGGACGGACAGATTATCTTCGAGGAAGGTAGCCACGGGGACTGGATGTATATCATCGAATCCGGATCGGTCGAGATTTCAAAAAAAGTTGGAGACAAAAAAGTGGTTATCGAGACACTTGAAGCGGGATATATCTTTGGTGAACTCGGATACATTGCGAAAAAGCCGAGAACCGCAACAGTCCGGGCATTGGGTGAAACGACCGTTGGGATCATTGACCGGATGATACTGGATGAAGAATTCAACAAACTTTCGCACAGCTTTCAGACCATCTTGAGAAGCATGGCCATGCGGCTTGAAAGAACAACCCAAATCGCGTGCGAGGCCATATCACGCCGAAAGGAAGCCCGGATATCAAAAGTTCTGGAGCTCTACTTTGAAAGTGAAGGGAAACTGGTCAAAGCGTTTTCCGAGAACATAAGCCCCGGAGGAATGTTTATCAATACGGAAAAACCCCTGTCACAGGGTGAACGTTTTATGCTCAAACTTTTCCTGCCCGATGATCCGAAACCTTTAAAAGCTAAGTGCAAAGTTTCCTGGAACAGGTTTGCCACGGAAGATACAAAAACATATCCTACGGGAATGGGTGTCAGATTCGTCCAAATCAGCAAGAACGATCTGCAAAGATTGAAGGAAGCTTGGCAACAGACAATTTGAAATATGACAGTGAGTAACATAGAAAAATGATTTTTATGTGTTTTCGGATAGCTATTCAGAAAGGTAATTAAAGCTTAACATACTCTTCACCGCCATAGAGAAACGTTCTTTTTAAACCGAACAGGTTAATCAACAGAATATAAAGAGCATAGACCTCAAGTCCGAAGGGCAGATACCCGAGGTATCCCAGAACAGGCATTTCAAAGATATGAAGGACGTCCCCAAAGGGGATGGTATAGATCCATTTGGGGAGGGAATAAAAATTCCACATTTCCCAGAAGAAACCGCAGGTCAGCGCCCCGAGGGCCAGTGCGAGTACGGGACGCCAGTTTCCCCCTTCAAGGTATTTGAAAAGCGACGGCGCCCTGAGTAACATGTTCATCGAGTCGAAGATAAGATATAGACTCACCCATACAAGGGGAAAACAGTAGCGCGGGAAAGCGATAACCAGAACGAGCATCACAATACCGGTGAGAATAAAGGCGACCAGCCTTCGGTTGGTGGCGGTGATTGTGTGCCACTGTACCGAACCTACCAAAAGTCGTGATGACGCCCATAGTTCCGCTGTTGAGAGTACAGCGGGAATGACAATGCTGAAATGAAGTGAAGATCGAATGGCAAATTCAAGCGAACCCACGGGGCGATTGTGCAGGTAGTGCCAGTTTTGAAGAAACAGATTGAGAAACTCAAAGAGCCACCAGCCGGGAATGGAAAGTAGAAACATACCTAAATAGGCTTTTGAGTTCCGGCTGAAAAGCGATGTGCCTCCAAGTTTCCAGTTAAGTGCATCTACGACAAGGGCGTAGCCCACCCAGAGGAAAAGAAAAGAATTCTCCCACAGGTATCGGATACCATCAGGTCTCATCCATGCGAGGGGCCAGCCGATAGCGATCAACACTAATCCAATATACCAGCGTTTTGGAAACCTGTATATCTCTGCCATGACCATGCGACCCCCAAACACCAAAAATTACAGATAGTCTAAGAGCTCCATCGGCCGTTCAATCATTGCCTCCGCACCATGTTCCCGTAACTCATCTGGTGGTCGAAAACCCCATAGTACTCCTACCGGGAACATTCCAGCATTGATGGCCGTCTTCATGTCAACCGCGGTATCTCCTAAATATAGAAACCGTGCTGGTGAAATGCCGAGATATTCAGCTATCTCGTGAGCACCGCATGGATCAGGCTTTTGCAGTATTCCATTGCGCTGGCCCAGTATCATTTCAAATCTCCAGTTGGGTAATAGCTCATGAACACAATGTTTGGTGAAATCATCGGGTTTATTGGAAAGTATTGCCATCTTCATGTGTTTGGCAGTGAGTGCATCCAGGAGTTCCGGTATGCCGTCGTACATTCTTGTATTTAAGTTCCAACTGCGGCTGTAATTCTCACGAAACACCTCCACACATTTTGCTATGATATCATCATTTCGCTTGTCAGCAGGTAGTACACGCGAGATAAGCATGGTTATTCCGTCACCGATGAAGTAGCGATACGAATTTACCTCGTGTGTGGGGAAGCCATATCTTACCAGTGTGCTGTTTGCCGAGTTAGCGATATCCTCCAGTGTATCGAGGAGCGTTCCATCGAGATCGAAGATTACAGCTTGAAAATGCATATTTTGTTTCTCACTTTCAGATACAAGCTTCGCTGAAAAGCGGTTCTTTGGAGGGCATAAGCCACTCGTTGGCGCTTATTTCAATTTTCTTCTTATCCTTGGCTTTCCTGGGAACAATGCTACGTGCGAAACGGATGCCTTCGTGCAACACCTTTCCTGCTGTGTCTTCGGCATTCAGGACATACAAAAGCCTGAGCTGCGTGTCATGAACCCTGGAGATATTACCCCGGGAATTCTCCCACTTGGAATAGGTTTCAGGAGCCACTGATAAAAGTTCTGCCATTTCCTTGCTCTTCAGGCCGAGTTCCTTTCTGAGAAACCTGATTTCTGGTTCCGCTAATTGTTCTTCTTGACACACTATGTTTCTACCTATCAAAAGGTGAAGTTCCTCAACCTTGGGAATCTCAGGGCCACCTTCACCGCACCCAGTGCATTGGTACTGGGTTATTCCATACAGATACACATTATCCAGGCCGCATTCCATATAATGATATGGCTTATCCTTGACAACCTGTAGCTTCCCCCCACAATTCCAACAGGTCTTCATTTCTCTCCTCCTTTATTTCATTCCTCCAAGAACCGTAACAATGACAAGTTTTTTCTGCTTCTTTGAAGGACAGAGGTTCCATATGATTCCTAAATCCCATAACTAACATGCCTTTGTCAATGGAAAACATAATCCTGAGTTAAGATAATAGCATATATAAATAGTGTCGGCCCTTCTTTCTTAATCTTAAATTAGGCCTGCGGTTACTTTAACGTCCTTGCCTTCGGCTAATGCTTTTGTTAATATGTCCGAAATATTAGCAGGGTTTGCATTTTTCCGGTGAAAGAAAAAATAGTCGGTTGACCGTGCCGGGATGGGAGGAGGTTACTATGGCCTTACCCTGATTCACCATCAAAAAAAATAAAAAACCTCGTTGACCCTGTAAAAACAGGGTGATAGAGTAGTTTTGGCACAACGAA